>MDTE01118086.1_pt1 | contig 29965 bp, 27 predicted proteins | sample 811231 | NCBI WGS metagenome assembly MDTE01 (sample SAMN05326651, study PRJNA326480) | marine metagenome | isolation source: seawater | place: Indian Ocean: Red Sea | collected 2010 | reverse complement strand
GTTTGTCCGCCACCTGCGTTGTCCCAGCATAGCCTGTAACACGGCAGAACAAATCGTATAGCGGGACAGCAGCATACGACATGCCAACCATGCCGAAAACAATGCCACAAAGCACGCCACAAACGCGGCGGTTTTTGCGCGCCGTTTCACTCACGATGCGCCTCCCATCTTTAGGATGGCTACCACGTAGAGCATAATGGCCCAGCCAAAAAGTATAACCAGCATGACCAAATTCTTTCGGCGTTGCTTTCGGCGTAATTTATCTGCGCTTAGCTCGTTGTTATCTGGACCATCCATGACTGAATCTGCCATCCCCTAGCGTCCTCAGACTACTAACGCCAACGCATCGTCCGCCACCAAAAAGGCAAACAAAGCGAAAAGATAAAAAATCGAAAATCTAAACATCCGCTTCGCACTGCGATCTGTCGCATCCTTCAGAACACTCAGCGCACTCAGTATAAACAGACCACTCAAAATGCCAGCGATCGTTCCGTAAAACATCCAACTAGCAAGCCCAAAAGCACAAGGCATCAACGCCAAAGGCAATAAAATCACGGTGTAACCTAGCATGTGCCATTGCGTAACCCGAGCTCCACGAACAACTGGAAGCATCGGCACACCCGCCGCGGCATAGTCTTGTGAACGGTAAAGGGCCAGGGCCCAGAAGTGTGGCGGTGTCCAGAAGAAAATTAATGCAAACAAGATAACCGCTTCCACACCTACATCACCGGTCGCGGCGGCCCAGCCAATAGTCGGCGGAAATGCACCAGCCGCCCCACCTATAACAATATTCTGCGACGTCCTGCGTTTCAGCCAAACTGTGTAAACGAAAACATAAAATAGTACGGCAGTTGCCAAGAGACCCGCAGCTACCGCATTGGTAGCCAAAAACATCATCATTACGGCGAAAACGGACAGAATGACTCCAAAGGCCAGAGCTTCTGCCGGCTCCACACGACCCATAGGTAATGGTCGATTGCGCGTTCGTTCCATTACCGCATCAATATCACGATCGAACCACATATTGATCGCCCCGGCCGCGCCGGAAGCAAGCGCAATGCAAAATATACCCACAGCCGCAAGAAGGGGATGGATTTGTCCGGGTGCGATAGCCAATCCTGAAAAACCAGTGAAGACAACTAAAGTCATCACGCGCGGCTTTAAAAGTGCAAAATAATCGCCAATGTCACCTTGCACCCGGACGGTTTGGTAAGCGGTACTCGTCAAATTTTGCACTCCGCCAAATTTGGCCTTTATTTGACCTGCGGCAGCTCGTCAAAGCTATGGAATGGCGGTGGTGATGCCACGGTCCACTCGAGTGTGGTAGCACCTTCGCCCCAATAATTTTCTCCAACCTGACGACCCGCGCGTAACGTGTAAATCAACATGCCAACGAAGAAGATTGTCGAGGCAAACGAGATAAATGCGCCGATGGACGAAACGTAATTCCATCCCGCCAATGCATCCGCATAGTCTATGTAGCGACGCGGCATGCCCGCAAGGCCGGAAAAATGTTGTGGGAAAAATGTCACATTGACGCCTATGAAGGTTGTCCAAAAATGCAGCTTTCCAGCCCATTCCGGATATTGGCGCCCACTCATCTTGCCAATCCAGTAATAGATACCGGCAAAAATTGAGAAAACCGCACCCAAGGACAAAACATAGTGAAAGTGCGCTACCACGTAGTAAGTATCGTGCAACACAAGATCGACACCCGAGTTCGCAAGCACGACGCCGGTTACACCGCCAACAGTGAAGAGAAAAATAAATCCTACCGCCCAAAGCATCGGCGTATCAAAACGTATTGAACCACCCCACATTGTCGCTATCCAGCTGAAAATTTTAATGCCCGTAGGCACCGCGATGACCATGGTAGCCAAAGTGAAGTAAGCGCGGACATCGACATCCATGCCGACGGTGTACATGTGGTGGGCCCACACCACAAACCCAACGAAGCCTATGGCAACCATGGCATAGGCCATCCCAAGATAACCGAAAACAGGTTTCTTGGAGAACGTCGACACTATATGGCTAATGATGCCAAATCCCGGAAGAATCATAATATAAACTTCCGGGTGACCGAAAAACCAAAATAGATGCTGGAAGAGAACTGGTTCACCACCTTGTTCAGGTTTGAAGAAAGCCGTTCCGAAATTACGGTCCGTCAAAAGCATCGTTATAGCACCACCAAGAACCGGCAGCGATAGCAGCAGCAAAAACGCCGTTACAAGAGTTGCCCATACAAACAAGGGCATTTTATGGAGCGTCATAACCGGCGCCCGCATATTGAAAATCGTAGTTATAAAGTTAACTGCACCAAGGATTGAGGATGCACCGGCCAAATGCAGCGAAAAAATTGCCATATCAACCGCCGCACCGTCGTGCCCATAGCCACCAGTATTCGAAAGCGGCGGATAGATTGTCCACCCGGTTCCTGCACCGCCACCAAGCACTGCGGAACCAAGCAACAAAAGGAACGCGGGCACCAGCAGCCAGAAACTGATATTGTTCATGCGCGGAAACGCCATGTCCGGAGCCCCGATCATAAGCGGAACAATCCAGTTTCCAAAACCACCTATCACCGCAGGCATAACAACAAAGAATACCATTATGAGACCGTGCGCCGTCACAAACATATTCCATTGATGCCCATCAGGTGAACCGTCTGGTAGCGTCATATATTGAACGCCCGGCTCCATGAGTTCCATTCGCATGTAAACCGAAAACGCACCACCAATCAGGCCCGCAATCACGGAGAACACAAGGTACATCGTGCCGATGTCCTTATGATTAGTTGAGTAAACGAAACGGCGCCAACCCGTCGGGGTGTGATCGTCGTGTCCGTGCGCATGCGCCGCTGTACCCTCAGCCATAATGACCTCTCGATCCTGTCTTTATTTGTTTGTAACGCGTTGTGCCACCTTGACAGACGGCAACGCTAGCGAGTCGGGCTCATCGAGCCGCGCAAATTCTTGTCTAGCCTTTTTTGCCCAATCTTCAAACTCAGCCGGCGGAACGGCCTTGACCATTATAGGCATGTAAGCGTGGTTTACGCCGCAAAGCTCGGAACAAAATCCATAGTACGTACCGGCCTTGTCAATTTGGACCCAAGTTTCGTTTAAACGACCTGGCCACGTGTCAACTTTAACCCCAAAAGAAGAAACTGACCAATTGTGCCCAACATCAACGGAAGAGAAAAGCAGCCGTATGCGCTTACCCGTAGGTAAATAAACCGGGTTATCTGTGTCCATCAGACGTTTTTGGCCCTCCTTAATTTCGTCTTCCGGTATCATATTCGCGTCAAAGGTAAAATTACCGTGATCGGGGTACTGATATTCCCAGTACCATTGATGCCCGATAACTTTCAGCGTCATGTCAGCGTCATCAGTACGGTCTGCGAAATAAAGAAGATTCATAGAGGGAATACAAATGGCCACCAGGATGATAACTGGTATCCCGGTCCAGGCTATTTCCAGCCCTGCATGATGAGTTGTCCGTGAAGGCGTAGGATTTTTACTCTCGCGAAATCTGAAGCAAGTATACAACAAAAGAGCTAAAACGAAGACCGTGATAACCGTAATAATCACATTCAGTATATCATGAAAATCGTCTATCATGACGGCCGTCGGTGAGACCGGCGGCTGCAATCCCATCTGCCAAGGGGTTGGTTCACTAGCCCAAGACAATAAAGAGAACGAAGAACCCATTAGGACCAAAATCGTAACGAAAAGCCTTTTCACCCTATCAATCTCCCACAACCACCACATTCAAGGTTCATCTTAGTTTGCAGCACCCAGTGCACAATGTGCTAACCCCAAACACCGGTATACAGAGCTCCACCGCAAGAACCGCTTAGACCTACCTTCGCAATCCGCAGGTAAAGATGCCGAAGCAGCTCCGCGCGAAGATCATATAGCATCGACCGGAAGCCTTTGCCTCTATAGCGACACTATGTCGCAAAACGCCTGGAATTGCCAAGCCTCAGACGCCTTTTGCCCTAGTTTGGACGACAAAACCAGATCTTAGATTATGCGTGCCGTTTACGGAGAAATTTTATACGCTGTGTTAATTGGAGGGCAAAGGCTTCGGGGTGGCTTAATTTTCCTTCGTTAATTGTTGTGTTAGATCCACAGTTTTACCGAGTTTAGCGCAATGCACCCCAGCGCCAAACATTCTCCTTCCTGGCAATAAATACAACGGTATGGGCAAATTTGCATGACCGATTTAACAACCACCGACGAACTTTTTTTCACCAAATCCGGACTTGATAGGTCTCGCGTGGAGAACTTGACATCAAATGCACTGGATGGTGCAGACGACGGCGAACTTTTTCTCGAATACTGTCAGTCGGAAAGCATTTCTTATGATGACGGTCGCGTCCGAAGCGCAAGTTTCAACACCTCCCAAGGCTTCGGGTTACGCTCAATTGCCGGTGATACTACCGGCTACGCCCACTCCGCCGAACTATCAGAAGATGCAATCAGACGAGCCGGCGCAACAGTAAATTCGGTGAGCTCTGGTCATGGTGGCGTTTATGCAGACGCGCCGACGGGCTCCAACGCAAAACTCTATACCGAAAGCAATCCGCTTGGTGAAAGCGCCTTCGAAGACAAAGTGGATGTTCTTCGCGATATCGATGCCTATTTGCGGGCGAAGGACCCACGCGTAGCTCAAGTCATGGCCAGTATCTCTGGCGAGTGGCAAGCTGTTCAAATAATTAGGCCTGATGGATACCGAGCGGCTGACATCCGGCCCCTCGTTAGAATCAACATTTCCGTGATAGCGCAGAGTGGTGACCGTATGGAAAGCGGCAGCTATGGCTCCGGTGGACGAAATAGTTATCATGAGTATCTAGACCCGAATAATTGGCGCCGATCCGCTGACGAAGCACTGCGACAAGCCCTCCTGAACCTTGAATCAGTGCCAGCCCCTGCCGGGGAAATGACCGTTGTGCTGGGACCGGGATGGCCAGGTATTTTGCTACATGAAGCGATCGGTCACGGATTGGAAGGCGATTTTAACCGCAAAAAGACATCTGCTTTCGCCGGCTTAATGGGAGAACGAATCGCGTCTCCAGGTGTCACAGTCGTTGATGATGGTACGATACAAGACCGGCGAGGTTCCCTGTCGATTGATGACGAAGGGACGCCGACCAAGAATACAACGCTCATTGAGGATGGCATTTTGGTTGGTTACATGCAGGACCGGATGAATGCGCGTTTAATGCAAACGGCGGCAACTGGAAACGGTAGGCGCCAATCCTATGCACATGCACCAATGCCGCGTATGACCAACACCTACATGCTACCAGGTGATAAAGATCCAGACGAAATCCTCGCATCTGTTAAAAATGGTATCTACGCCGTGAACTTCGGTGGTGGTCAGGTTGATATTACAAATGGAAAATTTGTATTTACCTGCACTGAGGCTTACCAGATTGAAAGTGGTCGCAAAGGCGCCCCAGTTAAAGGGGCGACGCTTATCGGGAACGGCCCCGACGCATTGACTCGTGTTTCTATGATCGGCAACGATATGGAATTAGATCCTGGTGTCGGCACTTGCGGCAAAGATGGCCAAGGAGTGCCAGTCGGCGTTGGACAACCTACCATGCGTCTCGACGGACTGACGGTTGGGGGAACATCCGCATAAGGAGATGTATAGTGGGCATCTCAAAATTAATCATACCTCTAATATGCCTAATTTCGTTAACAGCCTGTGAGGAAGAGGAACCAGACAGACAAATCGAGCGCGGCCAGGCACAACTGCAACTCAAGCTTGCCGACCTTCGCTACGAATTCGTCGACGGCCGACATACATACTTTCACAAACGTCAGTTCACTGAGTCGGAAGGTAATGGCGTGACCCTTAAAGCCGGGAAAGTATGCGCCGAAAGAGGAAAAAGCTGCCTAAGCGCACGCGTGAATTATCGCATAGATGGCGGAAAGAATCTGGAGCAATCTGGCCATCACGTGGCCACACGCCTGAGTAACGATACAATCACAATTGAATACTGGGGCGAGGATGATACCGGTAACAACGTCCGGGTCATTTACAAATTAAAAGTAACCGGCGAAAAATTTTATACTCAATAAAGACCCGTCGAACTGCGCCATCCACATCTAATTTTATTAGAAAACCTTTGAAGTGGCATGCTGAATAACTCGCCCCAGATTGAAATGCCCCACCCGATGAAAGACAGTTAGAAGTTCACGTATAACTAATCATGAAGCTTTTGGTGCGATCTATCAGCAAGAATTGGAAATTGATTTACTAACTCTGAATTTAAGAAAAAATATTACAATGAAGAAGATGGCTAAACTCACGATTTGATGTGCAAAAACCTCACTTAGTAGGACATTTCCATATATACGCGATTAATATCACCATCCCAGCGCGATTCAAATGCGTCAAGCATTTGTCGGGCCCGCGATTTTCCACTCGCAACAATCTCTTTGAGCTCGGCCAAAAAGATCGTTTCATCTTCCCCGATCCCATTAGTTTTGCGGCGGCGTTTGAGCCCTCCCTCTGCTATCTCAAGCATTTCGCGCGAGATATCCAAAACAGTTCTTCCCCGAAAAGGCGTATCCAGCGCAGTCTTTGGTGTTTCGTCCCTAAGATATTGTCGCTCTTCCTCACTCCAATCACGGCATAAATCCCATACAGCATCCAGCGCAGTTTGGTCGTATAGCAAACCAACCCATAGCGCTGGCAACGCACAGAGGCTTCGCCATGGACCACCGTCCGCGCCACGCATTTCCAAGAACCGTTTTAGGCGCACTTCTGGGAAGGGCAAAGTCAACTGGTCTTCCCAATCGGTCATCATCGGTATAATGCCCGTGGCTTCAGAAAGTTTACCCGCCATGAAATCTCGAAACGACTTGCCGCTCACATCGATATATTTACCATTGCGATAGATAAAATACATCGGCACATCGAGCACATAATCCGCATGTGCTTCAAAACCAAACCCTTCATCAAAAACGAATGGCAGCATTCCTGTCCGATCAGGATCCGTATCGGTCCACACAAAGCTTCGAAAGCTCTGGTATCCACAGGGTTTGCCCTCAACAAAAGGTGAATTAGCAAAAAGCGCGGTCGCAATTGGTTGCAGTGCCAGGCTAACCCGCATTTTTTGGACCATATCGGCTTCGGAGGCGTAATCCAGATTAACCTGAACAGTGCAGCTTCGAAGCATCATATCGAGCCCATGATTGCCCTTTTTTGGCATGTACTCGCGCATTATTTTATAACGCCCTTTGGGCATCCAACCAATATCTTCCCGCCGAGATTGCGGATCAAACCCAAGGCCCAGAACGCCAGCACCAATTTCTTCACAAACCGTCTTAACCTCATCAAGGTGTGTATGTACCTCGTTACACGTTTGATGAATTGTTTCCAACATAGCACCGGACAGCTCGAACTGCCCCCCCGGCTCTAGGGATACCGATGCGCCATCCGGCTTCCGAAGGGCAATAACGTTTTTACCCTCACGCACCGGTTCCCAACCAAACCGCATCAATCCTTCCAACAGTGCCGCAATTCCGGGCGTACCGTCGTAATTCAATCGGCTAAAGGTGCTCAGGTCGTATGCAAATTTTTCATGTTCAGTGCCGATCCGCCACTGGTCCTTCGGCTTGCATCCACCCTCAAGATATTCGACAAGCTGCGCTCTGCTGGTGATCGGCTCACCGCCGGATTGCGAGGTTGCGGCCATGGGATTGCTATTCCCCTTCTTACGACGCCTCTAGATTAAAGTCCCGCATCGGCGGACGCCTTCGCCAATCACCCAATGTAACCTGCCAACATGTAACGGCCGAAATTACGGCCGTTTCCGCTCTAAGGATCCGGGGGCCGAGACTCACAAACCTTATAAAGGAGAGTTTACCAAACGCGTCAAGTTCTGTATCCGAAAACCCACCCTCCGGTCCACATAAGATGGCAAACCGCCCAACGCTAGCAAGGTCCTCTTGAAGTACCTTATGGATAGGATCCGCATCGCCTCTTTCAACGCATACCAAAATGCAACCATCCCCCGGAAAATTAGCGAGAACATCAAAAATCGCTCGTGGCTCGACGATTTCCGGAAGCGTTAGTCTTTCGCATTGCTCTGCCGCCTCGACGATATTCGCTCGATGCCGAACCAAATTCAGACGCTTTACTTCGGTCCGCTCGGTAAAAATAGGTATGAGGCGCGATACGCCTAGTTCGACAGCTTTCTGAACAATGATATCGAGCCGAGCACGCTTTATGGGCGCGAACATGAGCCAGAGCTCCGGCTCCACAGCTTGCGCCCGCAACAACCTACGAACCTCCAATGAAATTGATCTTTGGCTGACGCGGTCGATGCGTGCCAGCCACTCGCCATCTTTTCCGTTGAACAACGCTACTTCGGCGTCAGGTGCCAACCGGAGAACATTTTTAAGATAATGCGATTGATTGCCGCTAAGATTGATGAATTGCCCAGTATCGAGTTCCTGATCCACGTGTAACCTCGCACGAACACCTGCATTCACTACCATAATTCCCTTGCTTGTCGCCCCTACTGGTATCCGGCAAACTTAGCTTATGTCAGAGGACACGAAAACCGACCAAACTACTCATCCAAGCGATATTAAGACGAAGGGATGGATATTCCGCCTGACGCCAAAACGAATTTGGCCTTATTTAACGCTGGCCCGTGTCGATCGACCAATCGGTACCTGGCTTCTCCTCCTACCTTGTTGGTGGGGCCTTGCAGCAGCAGGAGGTGAAAACGCACCGCAAACAATCTATTACGCTCTGTTGTTTGCGATAGGCGCCTTTGTAATGCGAGGAGCCGGTTGCGTATGGAATGATATAATTGACCGCGATTATGATGCCAAAGTCGCCAGAACTGCGCTACGCCCTATTGCCACGGGTGAAATCAGCGTATTCTCCGGGGCAATCTTTTTAGCAGCACTCTCTGGAATCGGCCTGCTAGTGCTTCTCCAGTTCAATAAATTCACAATCTTCATCGCCGTAATATCCCTTGTATTGGTCGCGCTCTATCCGATTATGAAGCGAATTACTTACTGGCCGCAGGCTTGGCTCGGACTCACATTTAATTGGGGCATACTTGTTGGTTGGTCCGCAATTAACGGCACCTTAGACGCAGCTGCGTTTTACCTATATGCTGCAGGATTCTTCTGGACCTTGGGTTATGACACAATCTACGCCCATCAAGACAAAGAAGATGATGCCTTAGTAGGTGTTCGTTCGACAGCCCTTCTATTCGGTCAGCGCACCCCTTATTGGGTTGCGGTATTCTATGGTGCCACTCTTGTAATGTTTGCTAATGCCGGCCTCCGTGCGGAGATGAATAACCTTTATTATGTTGGCGTCGGCATCGCCACCATGCAGTTCGGATGGCAAGTCCTCAAACTAAATATTGCAGATCCACAGGATTGCCTTGCTAAGTTCAAATCAAACAAATGGCTGGGACTGTTAATCGCGGCTTCCCTGGTAGCCGGAAAGACGCAGTAACACGTCCAACCGATAGAAAGGTGATATGTCAGAGAAAAAAACAATCCGAGGTTCCCAAATTTCAGCACGGGATATGCGGCTCTATACCGGATTGGTAATTGCGGTTTTTATTACCTCCCATTTGATCAACCATGCACTCGGTTTGATCTCCATCAACGCAATGGAAAACTATCGCAAAGCGCATGGAGCCATTTGGCAGAGCCCACCAGGGGTGGTTGCACTCTATGGCTCTATTATTATTCATTTTCTGCTAGCTCTTTACGCCCTTTATAAAAGAAGCCACCTACGACTGAGACTGAGTACCGCAATCCAGTTGGCCTTTGGCCTAATGGTGCCCCTTTTGTTAATAGAACACGTCATTGGCTCACGGCTCATTCCATTCTTGTTTGATTTCGAAGCGACCTATTTCTATTCCCTATCATTTCTTTGGTTAAACGACGCCAATTTTTGGAAACAGACCGCGCTGATCTTTATCGTGTGGACGCACCTGTGCGTTGGCCTTCATTTTTGGCTTCGCGTTAAACCATTTTTCGAAAAATACGAAGCATTGTTTTATTCGGTTGCCACGGTCATTCCACTGCTTGGATGGCTTGGCTTTATTCAGGCCGGCAAGTTGATAGAGCGAAAGGCCACCAACCCTGGCTGGCTTCAAAGTGTGCGCAAGGGCCTCACAGAAGCGCCGCAAAGTGAAGTTCAGTTCGTACTCGACTGCATACCAATCTCGTTTGGGGTTTTTGCCGCAACCTTAGCCTCCGTATTTTTCGCCCGGTTTATACGGCGTATATATCGCAACCGGCTGGGTGTGGTTCGGATCAAGTATGCCAACGGTAAAACAATGTCAGGCCCCGTCGGCCAAAGCATTTTAGAGTTTATCCAAACTGCAGGCATCCCACATGCGTCCGTTTGTGGTGGGCGCGGGCGTTGCACCACGTGTCGAGTTCAAGTGACGGAAGGAATGACCGACCTCGACAAAGCATCGGAGCTCGAAGCAAAAGCACTTGGGCGTATAAGCGCGCCCCAAGACGTCCGGCTTGCATGCCAAACCCGACCTCAACACAACGTCTCGATCGTCCCACTTCTTCCTCCAAACGCGACAGCACGCGACGGCCGCCTGCCAGGTGGTGTTCAGGGGCAGGAACGCCAAGTCGCCATTTTATTTGTCGATCTGCGTGGCTCAACCAAGCTTGGTGAGGAACGCATGCCATATGACGTGATGCTCATTTTGAACCGGTTCTTCTTCGAAATGTCCGAAGCGCTAAAAGCAACAAATGGACATTATGCGAATTTTAACGGTGATGGCCTAATGGCGCTTTACGGCTTGGAGAGTGGTTATGAGGCTGGATGCCGAGAGGCCATTGCCGGTGCAGTTGAAATGCATCGCCGAATGGACCGGCTCAATCACAGTTTCGAAAGCGAACTGGGCCGCAAGTTGCGGATTGGTGTTGGCATCCACAGTGGTGAGGCCATCGTTGGAACGATGGGACCGCCAGCTAGGCCAATTTTAAGTTCCATTGGGGACAATGTTAACATTGCAGCGCGCTTAGAGAGCCTTACCAAAGACTTCGATTGTGGCATCGTTATTTCTGCCGATACGGCGAAACAGGCTCGTGTAGACCTATCTAATTTTCCGATTTGTGACGCCGAGCTCCGAGGTCGTGATGAGACTATTACAATTTACAAACTTCCTGAGGATGCAGATCCGTTTGCCGAGGGAAAGATGTCGGCTTGAATTAATGGAGGGCCTGTCACACATTCCCCTCCGTCGAAATGCGCGGAGGCGGCTCCTTGGCACCAGATCAAAAATACACGCTTAGGCAACGTTTGATGCGTGTGTTGCGCTATCGTCTCATTGTTCCGTTGAAGCGCAGCCGGCATGCTCCAGAACACACAGCGCGAGGCGTCATGATTGGCGTCGCCTGGGCGATGACCCCCACAGTTGGCATCCAGATGCCCCTCGTATTTGCGAATTGGATTGCCGCGCGAAAACTCTTTAATTGGGATTTCAATTTGGTCAACGCCCTCGCCTGGACTTGGCTATCTAATATTTTCACCTTGCCACCGCTTTACTACCTGTTTTTCATCAGTGGCCAATTCATGCTCGGACGCTTCGATGATCTCGCGGGATACGAGGTTTTTCTCCAATTAATTGATGGTTGGCAAAACGTAAGCCTTGGCAACTGGGAGGCAACATCCAGCTGGTTTCTTGCAACCATAAAGGGGCCGGGCGCTGCGATGATTGTTGGTTGTATCCCTTGGGCCACCTTGAGCGGATGGGTTGCCTACATCTGGAGCCTTGCCTTCGTGAGAACATACCGGGACCGGAAAGCAGCCTCCCATCAAAACAATTGAACCCCATCGACACGGCCTTCCGCTGGGCCATCTTATTTTCCGGCAGGAGGTAACATGGCTAGCACACTTGATGGTATAACCGTTCTCGACCTCAGTACCGGCGCACCAGCCGCCCTCGCGACTATGTTTTTATCGGACCACGGTGCGCGCGTCATTCGCGTCGTTCATCCGGATGATAAAAAGATGCGCAAAGGTGGGTTCATAGTTTGGGATCGCGGCAAGGAGTTGCTCAAACTCGATCTCGACAATGCTGCGGAAAACAGAGACAAGGCTGAGTTGTTCCGCCGACTTGTCCAAGGCGCTGATATCCTAATCGATGATTTTGAGCCAAGTTCACTCGGCCAACATTTGGTTGATGCCGCATGGCTAAAAAGCATTAATCCTCGCCTCATCAGCTGCTCTATAACCGCCTTTGGAAAACACGGCCCTTTAAAGGACGAGCCACCGATCGACGACCTAGTGCTCGCACGTATGGGTGTACTTAGTGGTATGCCTGGCTTCCGACCGGCGCCCGTGCATGTCGTCCACCCCCTGCCAACAGTCGGCAGCGCATTACTTGCCTGCCTTGGGATCGCGTCCTCACTTCTCGCTCGAGAGACAACCGGGCGCGGGCGCGCCGTCGAGACAACGATGATGGCGGGTGCCCTCCTTTACCATCCAAAGGTGCTTGGCGAATTTATACCCAAACACACTTTTCAGACACACCCCTCTGGAAGCGCACCGTTTTACAGTGTCTACAAATGTAGAGATGGCCAATACATTCAGCTTGGCTGCGTGCACGTCCGTTTTATGGCCATTGCCGCCGAGCTTATGGGGATCGGCGATCTCATTCAGGAAGAGAGATTTGACCAAGGCCGCGGCGGCGAAGAGGAAGCGGAGATGGAGCTCCGCGGAATCTTAGCCGACATCATCGCAAGCCGATCACAGGCAGATTGGGCCAAGGAATTTGAAGCGGCTGATGTTCCGTTTGCGCCGGCCCGACTAACAGAAGAAGGCATGGCCGACAAACAAATCCTTCATAATGAGATGGTCATCACGCTCGACGATCCAGCCATGGGTACGGTCGATCAAATGGGAGTGCCCATACGATTAAGCGAAATGCCAGGACGGGTGAAAGGCCCGCGAATGAATATCGCTGACGCGTATGTGGGGCTTCCACCTGACTATCCAAAAGCACAACCGAGCGATGCCCCTAATACCGGCCAGCGGGACCCACTGCCATTGACTGGTATTAGAATACTCGAGATTACTAATCTGATCGCGGGCCCAACAGGAGGACGCTTGCTCGGCGACCTTGGCGCGGACGTCATCAAGCTGGAGCCGCTGACCGGCGACCTTTCGCGTCCGATCGGGCGCACATACTTCTACAATATTAATTTCAACAAACGCTCAATCTCAGTTGACACAAGCTCCGAAGCCGGTAAAGGCATTGTGCAAAGGGTCGCAGCCACAGCTGACGCGCTGTTAGCAAACTTGCGTCCGCACGCTACCGAGCGCATGGGAATAGGCCGCGCCATCAATCCGACCTTGATTGAAACCCATCTCACCGGCTACGGCTGGACCGGTCCCTATTCTAAGCGACCAGGCATAGACCCCTTAGCGCAAGCTCTTATGGGAATGGAACGCGCGCAAGGCGGCCCGGAGAACCCACCAGTCTTCCCCGCGCAATTGGCTCCGACAGACTATACAAACGGCGCCATGGGGGCCCTTGGCACCGTATTAGCCCTATTTGCTAGAGCTCGGACCGGCACGGTGCAACGGGTGGACGGCAACCTATTAAATAGCGCTGTCCTTCTCAGTTCGCCCTGGTTTACCCGATATGCCGGTAAACCTGAGCGCCCTCTGGCTGACAAAGAACAATTCGGCCTCCATCCCTATCATCGTCTATACCGTTTGAAAGACGGTTGGGTCTACGTCACTGCCCGCAATGATGACGAGCGCACGGCCATACGTGAGCTAGCCGGACTCCCAGCACCTGAAGCAGAACCCTCTGATATCCATCCGAACGCAACCCCTTTCGCCGTAAGCATGGCTACCGCTTTCGAAAATTTGACACTCACAAAAACTTTGAAAGCTCTAAAAAACGCTGGCGTGCCAGCTCTCGAAGCACAATCCGGTGACAGTGAGTTTTTCCTTGACGATCCTCATGCTACCGCCAACAACATGGTTTCAGAACACGAACACGCCCGCGCTGGCAAGCTACGCCTAGCCCGCAATTACATTCGTTTCATAAACACCGATACGCCGAACGGCCGAGTCACGCCACTACTTGGCGAACACAATGAACCGATTCTTCGTGAAATTGGATACAGCAACGATGAAATTAAGGCGCTTTACAATGACGGTGTCGTCAAAACCGAAACGAGTTAGTGTCAGTCTACGAGACCGCCGGGCTTCTTGGCATAGGGATAGGCGAACTGCACAGCGTCTGACGAAATTTGAGCCGAACAGTCCCGCCGAAATGCTGTGTCGTCGATCACCCGGAGAATAAAATCTTCTTGCCCCATTTCGGGCGCGACGCGCTGGTGAACAATCTCCAGTACTTCCGCCGTATTACGCGCCGCGTGCGGGCGTGCTCGCCCGTCAATCTCGATTAGAGCTATAGGTTGCTCCTTATGAACCAGATGGCCTTCACGGCCTACATATAAATGGACGCTATCCGCCTGCGTACCATCATCATACGTCAAATCCACGCCTTTGATCTCAGCGTAATGATACCCGCCTTCCGTCGCGTGCATAATCTCAAGTTGTTTATCATCTAGCCATGTCACCGCCAGCTCAACCGTGGTGCCCAAGGCCCGCTGCAACATCGCCGGAACCGAACCATAGCGTGTCAAATGCGCCGCATAAACGATGTCAAAATTCTTAAGACGCCCATGCTGGACCGGGATCGCTTCCTCATACTTTCCAAGATACTTCTGGTCTAGCCGGCTCGGTGCCCGGTTCGACCCGACAGCCAAGACCGCTGTCCGGCCCTCAGTGAGTCTAAGGTCGAAATCGACAACGACCCCTCGTTGCCAAACGTAAGACCGGCCGGGATAAGGATAAGGATAGCCACGGGCACGGGCCAATCGAGCAGCACGATCAGTCATCAAAATCCCCTCACTCCGCCTAAAGGTCGAAACGCGCTCAAGTCCTATCGCTAGCCTTATTTAGGCGGCGAACGACAAGCCATAAGAATCTGGAGTAACTAAAACTTAGTCAATTCTATGAATTAATCATTTGCGAGGCAAACTGCACCAAGTCTACAACGGACGTAAACATCATGTGCGCTAGGAAAATACTCCCATGAACGACTTGCTTGTCGACAAAAACATAGAAGAAAAGAAAACCAATTCTGATTGGATCGCGCCAGGTGCGAACGGCGAAAACTTCTTCAAAATAGACGACAGCCTGCAAGGCCTCCTTAAACTCTACCTGCCAAACGACCTTCGCGAACATATGACACCGCACTACAATCGCCTCGGCGAGATTGCCGGCAGCCGTCTCGACGAGTTGGCCCGGACGGCCGATAAACACGCGCCAGTCCTACATGCCCGCGACCCCTTCGGCCGCGACGAAGACTGGATAGAATTTCATCCCGCTTATCGAGAAATGGAGAAGATTGGGTTTGGCGATTTTGGCATTCATTGCATGTCCCATACCTCGGGAGTGCACGGCTGGAAAAACAAAGTCCCCGCGCTCGCGAAGTATGTCTTCCAATACCTCTTCGTCCAGTCTGAGTTTGGCCTTATGTGTCCCATCTCAGTAACCGACACTTCCGCTGTTTTAATCGAGCGCTACGCCGATGACAGGACGAAGAAGCGTTTTCTTCCCGGCATGCATACCCAAGATATGTCTAAGATTATCAAGAGCGCCCAGTTTATGACCGAGAAGACCGGCGGCTCCGACGTCGGCCAGATCGAGCTCACCGCCAAATATGAAAACGGCGAGTGGCGTTTATACGGCGATAAATGGTTCTGCTCCTGCGCCGATGCTGATGTAGCGTTGCTGCTGGCCCGCCCAGAAGGCGCGGCCGATGGCACCGGTGGCCTTGGCCTATTCGCATTGCCGCGCCACCTCGACGACGGCAGCCGCAACAAGTACCGAATTGTTCGCCTCAAGGACAAACTCGGCACCAAGTCAATGGCGTCAGGCGAAATAATATTCGAAGGGGCAGTCGCCTATCCTTTAGGTGAGGTCGGCCTTGGTAAAAACTCCGGCTTGAAGCAGATGATGGATCAGGTAAACATGTCGCGTTTGTCACATGGCGTGCGCGCCGCCGCCATGATGCGCCGCTGCCTAAATGAAGCGCTCGCCGTCGCCCGTAACCGGGAAGCTTTCGGTACGACCCTCATCGAGAAACCGCTCCTACGGCGTCAGTTGATTAAGATCATGGTGCCGACGGAACAAGCGCTTTCTATGGCAATGTACACGGGCCACCAATTGGAGTTATCCGATGCTGGCAACACGCAGGCGAGCAAACTACTGCGCATCCTCACACCATTGCTGAAGTTTCGAACCTGTCGCGATAATATCAAGGTCGCCACCGACGCCATGGAGATCCGTGGCGGCAACGGCTACATTGAGGACTGGGTCAACAGTCGACTCGTCCGCGATGCCCATCTCGGAGTTCTGTGGGAGGGAACCTCCAATATCAATGCGCTTGACGTCACAACCCGTGCAATCGCTAAGGCCGGCGCGCACAAGGCCCTTAGCGACAGTCTTCAGGATTTGACCGCCAACACCCCCGACATTCCGGGCCAATTCCGCGGCACCCTGCAGTTGGCGGCGGAGCGGGCGCTGACGATGGCCGAAGAGATTGCGACCTCGGGTAACGAAACCATGGCCCGCAAGGCCTCAGACGCGCTATATCACGTAACTAGCGCATCACTACTCGCCCGCGAGGGGGCACAACTCGGAACACAGAACCAAGATGCACGGCGGCTAATTTTGGCCCGTATGGTCATCGACCATCGTCTCAGCCCACAGGACCCGCTCGCCATTCCGCAGGACGAAGACCCAATAACCGTGGCCCTTCTCGCCCAGCGCAAGGTGAGCCTGGCCGAAGCTCAAGAGTTAGTGGCTAATTAACGGAGCACAAATCTATAATATGCCGCGGAATACTGGATGCTCGACTCTGAAGTAATGACAATTGGTGAGATGCCACCATGCCCAACCGCGAATATGCCCGCCACGCTTTAATCGGCATTGCGCCGCCGCAATCTAACCCAGTGGTGGAGGCCGAATATACCGCCTTGCTGCCAGATGGGGTCGGTAAACTGGTAACACGGCTTACGGGCGTGGCAGATGACCCAAAGACCCGGTTCCATCAGTATTTAGAAAACTTCAATCAGAGCCTCACGTCCTATGGCAAAGCTACGCCCGACGCCATCGGCTTTGCCTGTACGGCAACCGCCTATCTATTCGGAACCGATGAAGCCGATACCCTTGGCGCCGCATCGGTCGCGCGCGGCGTGCCCATCCTTTCCTCGGCTATGGCAATTCAGCGTGCTTTGTGCTGCTTTGGCGCCAAGCGGATCGCACTGTTCAGTCCATATCCAGATTGGTTGACCACAGCGAGTCGCGATTATTGGACAGGACTCGGCTACGATATCGTCTCGTGGGGCACAATGCCGGACGACACATCGGACACCGTTAATATCTATGGCCTGAATTCGGCCAGGTTTTTAGACGCATCCGACGCACTGCAAACGGAAGAAGCTGACGTCATAGTCGTTACTGGGACCGGTATGCCGGTCCTGCCAGCAATCCGACCTTTGTTTGAGCGGACAGGGAAACCAATACTGTGCTCAAACAATTGCCTCGCCTGGGCGCTTCTCGACGAGCTTGGGATTGCAGATTTAGCATCACCGTGTGAACCGTGGGAGGCCCTGATCGGTGGTTGGTCAGCAAGATTGGCGCGACTTTAAGGTGCCCTCACCATACTCCCCTTAGCGGTCAGAAGAGGGTAGAGTGAGAGACCAGCCACACTTTGCCCGAGGAAGGTAAAATGCCCGACCGTGAATATGCCCGCCACGCTTTGATCGGCATCGCCCCGCCGCAGACTAACCCTGTGGTCGAGGCAGAATTTTCTGCCCTCCTTCCAGACGGGGTTGGCATGCTGGTAACACGCTTGACCGGCGAGGCAGATGACGCGCGTTTACGGTTCTACGAGTATATCGACAACCTCGAGACCAGCTTGAAGGCCTTTGGTAAAGCTCGAATTGACGCCTTCGGGTTCTCCTTTACCGCCACAGCCTATCTACCCGATATCGACCAAGACAGACGGCTTGCCGCTATGTCAGTAAAAATGGGATATCCGATTATTTCATCCTCGCAGGCAATCCACCGCGCCTTGCAGCGGCTAGGCACGAAACGGTTAGCGTTGTTCAGTCCCTATCCTAATTGGCTAACCGAATTAAGTGCCACCTATTGGTCTGAAAAGGGCTACGAGGTGGTCTCTGTCGCCTCAATGCCAGAAGACACAAACGACACCGTAAATATTTATGGCCTGCGAACAGAAAGCATGCTGGAAGCCTCGAAGGTGCTTGAGACCGAGCGAGCCGATGCCATCGTCGTCACTGGCTCCGGCATGGCTAGTCTTCCTGCTGTGGCCGCACTAACAGAACGAACGGGCAAACCGTTCCTATGTTCCAACATTTGCCTTGCATGGGCATTGTTAGACGAACTGGACCTCACGCATTTAGCTCCGCCCGAGCATCCGGGAGAAGTTCTGGTCGGCGGCTGGACACCAAGACTTTCTCGGCTCTAGCGAGCTATTACGGAAATATTCTCTCAGCGCGAAAGTGATCAAACATACGTAAGAACATCGCTTCCGAATCGACTATGTCGTGAAAACCGAATTGCCGAGCTTTAGTCATCGAAGAGATGATATCCCAATCCGGCGTCCAAAGGTGACGCCAATAAGACCACATCCCCACCTGGTCAAGAGGCTGGTTAAAAAGGCCATGATTTTCTGAAATTCGCTGCCATATCACGTCCTTATCGGCCATGTATACAGAGAGATCGACTGTCTCCACTGATCCCATTTTCATGCCAAAATAGTCTGCAAATTTCGGCCAGAGCGATGACCAACGAAAAAAATCTCCATTGGTGATATTGAAATCCTGATTGGCACAATTGGGGTCCGATGCCATCCAGACCGTCGCCTTAGCAAGTTGCAATGCATCCGTGCATTGATAAAGCGCGTGATAATTTCCCTCTGTGCCGGGAAAATTAAACGGTAGCCCCAGTTCCTTCCGGATCGCCGCGTAGGCGCAGATCAGGCTAATCATACTGCGAGTGATGCCAGGTGCGGTATCGCAGAGCCCGGTCGGACGGGCGGAAGACCAAGACCAGGGCTGCCCCACTTGCAAAGCACGAATATAATCTTCCTGCTCGTAGTAAAAGCTTGGCCCAGGAAAGCGCGGCGAATCTTCGCGCGCCGGTGTGGCAGTAGGTCCTTTGTGCAGGCCGTAGTTCTTATGACCACTGCCAGTATGGACATGCGCCAGACCTGACGCCACAGGCACTACTGTATCGATTAGATTCTTAAACATCGCAACGTTAGTCTCAATCGGCTCCTGTGATCCTTCTTCGTGGTCGAAACGCGCCACGTAAAATATATGCGTGATGTCAGTCATAGTTCCAAGTTTGACGCGCACATCTACCGGATCGGTCAGGTCCACTTTGATGTGCACGGCCGCATTGCCGCCGAGTGGGGCACGGCGCGAAAGGCCTATAACATCCCAGTCATCGAGACCATGGAGATACTCTGTGAGGCGGCGTCCAACAACGCCAGACGCCCCCGCAACCAATGCTCTTTTTCTTCCCTTCATGCTTTAGAAACTAAACCGGCGGGAGCGGTTGCAATGTCTGTAAGACACGGTAGGGTCCGAATATGGCCAAAAAGAAAATACATTTCGCGCAATTTCTGGTTCACGGACCAAGCTATCACAGTCTCGCCATGTGGCGCCATCCAAAGACCAAGTTCACTAGGGATAACTGGGCTCGGCCCGAGCTCTATCAGCACATTGCGAAGACCTGCGAACGCGGCTTATTCGACATGGTTTTCTTCGCAGACCTCAACTACATTTCAGACACATATAGGGGCTCGCTGGAGCCAGCCATACGATATGCTGCGCAGGCACCGGAGCATGATCCAATTGTCCTGCTAGGCTGGCTTGCCGCAGTAACTAAACATATCGGCCTCGGTGCTACATTCTCGACCAGTAACCAACATCCATTCTATGCGGCGCGTATGTGGGGCACATTAGACCACTTGACTAACGGCAGAGCCGCCTGGAATGTTGTCACCTCAATCAACCGGAATCAGCAGGCTAACTACGGGACCGAGCGCGCCGATGCGGACACTCGATATGATCAGGCGCACGAGTATATCGAGGTTTGCCGTAAGTTATGGGACAGTTGGGACGAAGAAGCGGTGGTTTTGGACAAGGATGGCGCGATTTTCGCCGACGCCTCGAAAGTCCGACGGATCGAGCATGAAGGTCGTTTCTTCAAATCCCGGGGACCACTGAACGTCGTCCGGTCGCCGCAAAACGGGCCTGCTATACTACAGGCAGGCACCTCGCCAAAAGGCATGGATTTTGCTGCCAAGTATGCCGACGGCATTTTCGCTATACAGCCCCGTGTGGAAAACGCGGCCGAATATTTTGCCGAGGTGAAGGGACGTATGGAGACGCTCGGTCGCAACCCCAACCATTGCCGCATTCTGTTCGGCGCGCAGCCGATTATCGGCGAAAGCGAAGAACACGCTGTTGAATTACAGGAAGAACATAATGCGCTGGTGCCGCTCGACGCCGGCATGACGATCCTCTCCGCCCATCTCGACTATGACCTTTCAAAAATTCCTCTCGATGCCAAAATGACCGAGCGTAAGGAGCCAGAACTGCAGCGCATGCGAACCCGCTTCCTGAAGCCAGATGGCAGTAGTATGACACTCCGCGAGGTTGCGCACCGGCACGGACAGGGGGTTGGCCTGCCGCAATTCATCGGCACCGTCAAAAGTGTCGCTGATCAGATGGAAGCCTTCATAGAAAAAGTCGGCGGCGATGGTTTTATGCTAACGCCAATTTTTACCCCCGGAGCTATAGATCAGTTCATCGATCTAATGGTCCCAGAATTTCAACGCCGGGGTGTCTACCGCACAGAATACAAGGGGAAAACTCAGCGCGAAATTCTGCGTCAGGAAGACTAATCTTTCGGTTTGCCTCATGCTGCCCCTAAATCTCTGATTGGTGCGCTTAGAAGCAGCTTCGCTGCCATCGTGGCAATTGTGGAAATTTATTCGAAGAAACGGTGGTGCAGTACATGAAAAAATCACGAAGCCTCTGATTACAAAACAAAACCCTCGATTTTGAAAGATATACCAACCTGGGATTTGGTACATTCGGCTGGTAATTCCAAATTTTTGCCCAACGCTGCTTCGAGGGTATGCTCCCATCATACTCATAACCTGACCGCAACATCCAAGTGGCTTGATCAACTGGCAAAACTAGCGTCAATTTTTAATTCTTAAATTGGTTTTATGATTGGAGACACGGAATGAACTTCAAGACGGTCGAAGCGGGTGTGTTACGGGTTCAGTACCAGGAATACGGCCCGGCACATGGCTGGCCCTGTCTTATGATGCACGGCTTTCCTTACGACGTTCACGCCTATGCAGCGTCCGCGCCCATACTAGCTGACGCAGGCGCACGCGTCATTGTGCCTTATATGCGAGGCTATGGAGGGACGTCATTCCTCTCGGACAAAACACCACGTTCAGGCGAACAAGCTGCCTTTGGCGCCGACCTATTGGCACTGATGGATGCGCTGGGCGTCGATCGTGCGGTGATCGGCGGCTACGACTGGGGCGGGCGGGGTTGCTGTGTCGTCTCCGCGCTCTGGCCAGACCGCGTTATCGCTTTGGTCTCAGGCAATTCCTACAACATCCAGAATATTGCGCGCTCGATAGAACCAGCGCCCGCAGCCGCCGAAGCCGCACATTGGTATCAGTACTATTTCCACTCTGAACGGGGGCGGCGGGGCCTCACCGAGAACCGCCGGGATCTCATACGGCATTGCTGGTCCCTTTGGTCGCCCAAATGGAACTTTAGCAATGCAACATTCGAGCAAAGTTCCAAAGCCTTTGAGAATCCAGATTTTGTCGACGTCGTAATCCATTCCTATCGACATCGATACGGACTCGTGGCAGGCGACCCAGCGGTCGCACATATAGAAACGCGATTAACCGCACAACCGCCAATCACTATTCCAACCATCACGATCGATGGCGATTCGGATGGTGTCTCAATTTATTCTACATTGGACCAAGCCCATTTCTTCACCGGGCCACACGAGCACCGCGTGTTCAGTGATATTGGGCATAACATACCGCAAGAACATCCCGCAGATTGGGCCCAGGCGGTGCTCGACGCCCGCGCCATGGCAATCGATCACTAGTGAGGTTTCAAACCTCAGACCGCCAAAACTCATTTGACAATCTTGTTCGTCACACACCCGCAGAACGGCGGACACCGAGTTTAGATATGACCATGCGAAAGGATTAGTCCTTCGATTTTGGAATTTCAACGCCCGCTGCTCGCTCGATAACCTTTACAATTTCACTTAAGTCGCCACCGCGTAGCCCCATCGCCAAAGCTTGTTGAATGGTTTGATAGGTTGCACTCGCAACACCTTGGGGAACTTCGAGGCGCTCCGACTCCATACGCCATAGCATCGCATCCTTAGCAATAATGTGTAACGGCGCTTGCATATTAAAATTTCCCTTCATCACAAAGTTAGGGATCTTCGTCAAAGTGGCACTGTTCTGTCCTGAGCCAGAATTGATGACATCAAGGACCTTTTGCGGATCAACACCGCCTTTCGATGCCAAAGTCAGGGCTTCCAGTCCTATCACCATATTCGTAAAAGACATGATGTTGTTACATACCTTGGCAATTTGGGCCTGACCCACCTTGTCGCCAACATAGTGAATGTCGCGGGCAAACGCCTTGAGAAAGGGCTCGACCTGATCGTAGACGGCTTGTGGGCCCGAAGTGATGACCGTGATATCTGCGTCCCACGCCCTTTGCACGCCACCGGTGATCGGCGAGTCGAGCATTGGGATGCCATTTGCCGAAAGAGTTTCCTCCATCTCTGCGACCGCTTCCGTTCCCATGGTGCCGAGGTTGACGAAGGTTTTCATCTGCTTACCGTGAATAACACCTTCTTCACCTGCGACGACTGTTCGAAAGCTCTCGATACTCGGCATGCAAGCGAAAACTAGCTCGGATTCGTCCGCTACGGCGACTGGCGAATTAACAATCCGCGCCTGCTTCTCCGCAAGTTTTTCTGTCGCCTCCGGATTTATGTCGTAGGCGACAAGCGACTTCTCTTGATCCAAGATGTTTGCGGCCAACGGTGCACCCATGCTGCCAGTTCCGATAAAACCCGCTTTCATATCCTGTACTCCCAAATTGTACCCGATGAACGAGATACCCCTAAACCGAGACCAATCCACCATTGTTGTTGCGTAATATTCCGCCAACATCCCGCCGCACCGGCAATGCGTGTGCCGAGGCGATAATAACCTCCGGATCGCTCATTCGGTTTAACGCGATAGGTTTGATCAAATTCTCCATGTCTGTTCGACGAGGATACCATGCACAGTCGCTCGCCAAATTCAATTGCGCCCAACAAGGTGGATTATTCTATCACCCAATCCCACCTAGCACCGAAAGAGAAAAGACCATATTGAATGTTCTATGCATTGCCTTGAAAGGCGATGTTTTCAAGAGGCTCACGCCGCGCCAAATGATCGAGGTTCCGAGGGACGGTCATCCAACGTCGCTCGCGAGACACAACGCTTCGGGAGCTGCAATGCGGCGTCATAATGACATTGTCTAGCTCCCATATCGGATAATGGGAGGGCTTTCGCTCCGGGTCTTTCAGCGTAGGGTAACCGTACCAGACATCGATAATAGCCCCGCCGATACGCCTCTCTGCCAGAGCATTATATAGATCCTCCTCCACGATAACTGGTGCACGACCAACGTTTACAATCACCGCATCCGATTTCATGCGACCGAACTTGTGAACATCTATCAAGCCACGTGTCTCGGGCGCAGTGGGAAGCGTGATGACGACATAGTCGCTTTCGCTCAACAGTATATCGAGCTGATCGAGCCCATAGAACGCCTGCAGAGGCGGTGGCACATTACCAACCGTGCGATTGACAGCGACCGTCCGCATACCAAACGCAGCTGCACGCAACGCGACGGCCTTACCGATATGCCCATAGCCGACAATGCCGATGGTTTTACCAGAGAGTTCGCCATGGTTTGGCCCGACCCCTGGCACCCGGCCCTTCCATCCGAATTCGCGGAACTCTTGGTCATATTTCGAAATGCCAATCTCGCGTTCCAGCATGCCCAACATGACGAATTCAGCGATGGCGACTTCATGGCCATAAGAATTACAGAGCGTGCAACCTCGCGGCAGGTCCTCTGGCTTCAGGAATTCGTAACCTGTAAACGGCACCTGATACAGCTTCAAGCTGGGGACGGGCGGCCAATCACCCTTAATTCGCCCCCCCACAACAGCATCGGCTTGGACAACCAATTCCGAGAAACGATCGAACGGCTCATCCTCAGACCAAGTATCAATCCTCCAATTTGTGGAAAGTTGCTTAGCCAGCCACTCAGCGCGCGGTTCAGACATTTGTCCAGCAAGCAGAACGGTCAATTGCTCAGTCATGGCCACACAACCCCAAGTATTTACAGGCGCCATTGAAACCTGGATGCCTACACGATACCGCCGCTCGGTCTTCAGCGTTATCAACTATCGCTGCCATAACCTGGCCAATTTTTGATGCCATGTTGCACACTTCATGAGTCGCCGCTCCAAGAGCGACTTCACTTTTACCTTTCATCCACACGTTAATTCCCATGAAAACCTACCTCCTCACCGTGGCGATCCCGAAAACGCTCCCAGCGTTGGCAATGGCCGCTGAGCGGCCAAGCTTAAATGCCAGATGCGGCATAATTTCCTATCAGAAATTGTAAAATCGATTTTGATGCTTGGTAAGCATTCCGGTATGCTGCAGCAATAGGAAATGTATCTTCTAAGGCCAGTCCGATGGATTTAGGCTACAGTAGGAAGGGAGCACTCCGCTGTGATCATCGTGCAAATTACCGATACACACATAGAAGAACCCGGCAGCTTGGCCTACGAGCGTTTCGACACGGCAGCCAATTTGCGCGCCGTGGTCGAGGCAATCAATCGAATGAAGCCATCGCCAGCAATGGTGCTGCATACTGGCGATATGGCACATCACGGTTCTTTGGGGAGATACCGATATTTCAGGGAATTGATCGCGGATCTAGAAGCGCCATTTTACGCGATACCAGGAAACCACGATGGGCGAGACCCATTCCGAAAAGCCTTTTCCGATACGGACTGGATGCCGAAAGAGGGAACATTTCTGCATTACACGATCGACAATCTTCCAGTCCGTGTCGTCTGTTGCGATTCCGTCAGGGCGGGCGAAGTGTCGGGCGGTCTCTGTAAAGAGCGACAGGACTGGCTGGATCAAACTCTCGCCAAATCGCCAAACAAGCCAACAATTGTTGCGATGCATCATCCGCCCTTTGGCTCTGGGATGACTGGCCCAGTTAGTAATGGCCTCATCGAGGGTGGCGCTGATTTGGCAGCTATTATCCGACGGCACCCGCAGGTAATTCGTCTTATCGCCGGCCACGCGCATAGGCCATTTACGTGCCAATTTGGTGGCACCATTGGATTTGCTGCACCCACGACTTGCTATCCGTTTGCATTGGAGATGGGTGAAGAGCGCACACTATCTATAGCGGGTGAACCTCCCGCCTTCACCGTCCATCTCTGGATGCAGGATGCAGGCATTGGCGAAGCGGGCTTAGTTACCCACATAATACCAATCGGCAATTGGGGTGAACCCCTGACGCTGCTACGAAATGGCCAGCGCGTCTTGTCAGCCGCTTAATATTCGCAAACTCAAAAAGTTAGATCGAAAGAATGGTGTCCATTTCTATTCAATAGACTAATGCTGCTTGATTTCCGCCACCGTCGAACACCCTATTAGCATCAAGCAATATATCACCGCACTTCCGGTGCCACTCGTTCACCAAGCAACTTGATCGTACGTAAGACAATATCCTGATCCATTCCGAGCCACTGAACTCGCGCCACCAAGCGCGTGAGATTGGTTCCATCTTTAAGCGCTATAAGCTGTTCTACACATTCTTCAGGCGAGCCGATTATGACACGGCCTTCAATCAATTCCTCTATATCGAGTTGTTCCTTATCGCCCCCGACTGGACCCGTAAATAGGCCCCATTGGCCGAAAATTCGATAGCTAGCCGCGAGAAATGGTCCTGCATCGCGTAGGGCGGTCTCGCGGTCTTCAGCAACAACAATATTCCGCAGCAAAGGAAACTCTTGCGGCCGCGATTTGCCGAGTTCGTCCAGACGGTTCTGAAAAACACCGGCCTGCTTGGTAATCACTTCAGCGACAAGATGCGAGGACGCCACCCAACTGTCACCAAGTGACGGGTCCGCCAATTCCGCCGCGCGTGCAACAGCGTTAGCAACACTGCCGCCAAACCACATCGCGGGGCGCGGACGTTGCACCGGTTTCATTGAGAGTTTCAAACCCTCGACAGAAAAATGTTTGCCTTGGAAATCAACTTCTTCATCCGCGAATAAGCGTTGTATCAAGGTTAAACTTTCGACATACCGACTAATTCGCGTCTTATAGTTCAGGTCCATGACCTTGAATTCGTCCTCGGTCCATCCGGGAGCTACACCAAGAATTAATCTCCCACCTGATATGATGTCGAGATACGCCGCCTGCTGCGCCACAAGAAGGGGATGGAAAAGTGGCAGAATAAGCATACTCGTCGCAAGCGACATACCCCTCGCAACCGGTGCAAGACTGGTCAAGAGTTCAAGCGGCGGGAACCAAGCGGACGAGCCGTATGAGAGATGCATACCAACCGCAACACCGTCGAAACCCACATCACGCGCGACCCTCACCTGCTCCGTATGTTCAGCAAATCGGCGCGTAAGATCATCACCTTCCTTATGTTCAGCGTTGATAAAAAGAGTGAGTTTCATGACGCAGGCTGCCTATGTCACAGTTACTCAGCGGCTTCCGCAGCCGCTTTAGGTCCATCAAGGATCTCAGTCTCAAAATCCGCTGGAGAGACAATCTCCAATACCTGGAAATCTTCTGAACAGGCTATCTCACGGTGCCGGATGCCCGGCCGTTGGTTAATTACGTCGCCCTTCTCAATGCGCCGAACACCCTGGCCTTCATATTCAAACTCTGCCCAGCCCTCAAGCACCATCACGAATTGAAAATCGCAGTGATGGACATGCCAATGCTGCACTTCATCCGGATTGGATGAACCCTTCGAACGCACAATATGCGCAACATAATCCCCCTTCGTCGCAGCCTTAATGCCAAGGTCCCTATACTCGAAAATTTCCCTCAGGCCAGGCGTCCATTCCGCCTGAGATGCTAAATTATGAGAAAAATCCCAATCTTCTTTCGCCATATTCGCCTCTGTTTTTTATCTTTTGGATAGACAGTATATCTGGACATTATCCTCGCTAGTTGGTGTTCTGCGGTGAGGCCCAACTGTACTTAGAACGGTATACTTGCTTAAAGGTTTCGATCTTATCCTCGAATTCCATCGTCAAACCAACATCATCAAGCCCATTCAAGAGACGGTGCTTATCAAAAGCATTGATTTCAAATTTATAAGTCGTCTGATCGGGGCCAGTGACACTTTGCGCGTCAAGATCAACAGCCAATTCCGCCCCAGGATTATTGCCCAATTGCTGACGCAACTTCTTACAATTTTCATCAGAAAGCCGAATGGGCAGGACGCCGTTCTTAATGCAATTGTTATAATGTATGTCGGCGATACTCGGCGCGATAACGCAGCGCACGCCATTAGCGGCCATCGCGGTCACCGCGTTCTCGCGCGACGATCCGCAGCCCCAATTTACATCCGCAACAAATATGCGGCCATTTCGGAAAGGTTCCTTGTTAAAAACAAAATCTTTTTCCGAGCCGTCTTCTTCAAAACGAAGGTCGTGGAATAGAAACTTTGGATATTCGGGATCGTCCTTGCCCCGACGGAGAAACCGTGCAGGGATAATCTGGTCTGTATCGCAATTAGCTATATTTATTGGCACGCCTACGGAGGCAAAAGTCTTAAACGGTTCCATTTTAATTCTCCCCCATAAGCTTGCGAACATCCGTGAAATGTCCGGTGACAGACGCAGCCGCTGCCATCGCTGGGCTCACCAAATGGGTCCGGCTGCCAAGCCCTTGGCGGCCACGAAAATTGCGATTGCTGGTCGAAGCCGAGCGCTCTCCAGCTGACAACATATCGCCATTCATGGCAACGCACATGGAGCACCCAGGTTCGCGCCATTCCATACCAGCCTCAACAAAAATTTTATCGAGCCCCTCAACCTCTGCTTGTTTTTTTACAATGCCTGACCCCGGCACTATCAATGTCCGGACTTGAGCTTTTCGGCCTTTCGCAACCGCCGCAGCCGCACGCATATCTTCAATCCGACTGTTTGTGCACGCACCAACAAAGACAGTATCGATTTTAATATCTGAAATCGCCATACCCGGCTTCAAGTCCATGTACTCAAGTGCCGCTTCCATATCAGCCCGAACAAGTGGATCGCTCTCGGTTATTGGATCGGGAATGGTCTCGGTAATAGGCAGGGCCCATTGCGGGCTGTTGCCCCAAGTGACCATTGGCGCAATTGCGTCGCCATTTAGCATGATTTCCTGATCAAAAACTGCGTCCTGGTCAGACGGCAGCGTCCGCCAATAAGCCTCTGCATTTTCCCAATCTTGACCTTTTGGCGAAAGTGGACGCCCTTTACAGTATTCAATGGTCTTGTCATCCGGAGCGATCATACCAGACCGGGCGCCTGCTTCGATCGCCATGTTACAAATGGTCATTCGACCTTCGATAGACATTTTTTGAATGGCTGACCCCGCAAATTCAATGGCATAACCTGTGCCACCGGCCGCACTAATCTTTTGAATTATCGCCAGGATCACATCCTTGCCACTAACGCCAAACCCCAACTCTCCGTCAATGTTAATCCGCATTTGTTTCGGTTTACGCTGCCACAGGGTTTGCGTAGCCATCACGTGATTCACTTCGGTCGAACCTATGCCAAAAGACATACAGCCGAGCGCGCCATGGGTTGAAGTGTGGGAATCCCCACAGACCAGGATCAAACCCGGCAATGTAATACCCTGCTCCGGCCCAACCACATGTACGATGCCGTGACGTTCATCAGTCATCGGATAATGCACGAAACCCATCTCATCGGCCGCCGAAGCTAAAACCTCGACAGCATCTCGCATCTCTCCCTTTGGAATATCGTCAACAACCTTCGCTGTCGTAGGCACGCTATGATCAGGCATGCCGAATAGCTTTTCGGGTTCTTTGATAGATAGACCCGCGGCTTTCAAAGCACCAAATGTCCGGAAATGAAGATCGTGCGTCAAATGACGATCAATATAAAGCAGAACGTCGCCATCCTCACGTTCGAAGATCACATGTTCGTCCCAAATTTTCTCAAAAAGTGTCTTACCCATGATGTTATTCGCTCGCTTGATTTGTTCGGCCGACCTAGAGTTACTAATAGAAATGGTGCGCCGCACACTCGCGGCGAGGTTAAAGCAGCCGACATACGGCTAAAAACAGGGAGATACAAGAAATGAGTATAAATTTAGCAGAGGCTAACAAGGTTATCTCGGGCGCAATTGCCAAAGCAGAAGAAATTGGTGCCAAAATGAATATTTCCGTCTGCGACAATGGCGGTCGACTGGTTGCCTTTCAACGAATGGATAACGCCATGTGGGCCGGCAGTTTTGGAAGCCAAGGCAAAGCGATGGCATCTGCTGCATTTGGGCGGCCGAGCGGCGACCTGACAGAACGCGCCAATCATCCGACCTTGCGCGGCATCGCGCACGCGGAAGGGGATCACATGTTCTATGGCCAAGGTGCGGTGCCGATCTTCCAGGACGGCCAACTCATCGGCG
>MDTE01040385.1_pt1 | contig 29968 bp, 36 predicted proteins | sample 811231 | NCBI WGS metagenome assembly MDTE01 (sample SAMN05326651, study PRJNA326480) | marine metagenome | isolation source: seawater | place: Indian Ocean: Red Sea | collected 2010 | reverse complement strand
TTTAGGTTCTAGATTAAAGTAATCCTCAATGTGTATTTTCCTAAGGAAATCTTGTTTCATTATATAAAGTTCTAGATTGGTCTGGTTGTTTTTTCCTATTGCTATTTGATCAGCCATTGCTTTGTTTTTTAATATTTTTTTTGCTTCTAGGGTAAAATTATTTTTATATTTTACATTTAACACATCTGGATTATTCAAAAACGCCCAGTGATGATCTATTTTATTTTTTTTAGCAAAGTTATGTATATTTTCAAAATCACCTACATTGTAAACGCTGACTGTGGTCCAAAAATTTAGTTTAAACAGTTTGTATTTTTTTTGTAGAGTCTTGTAGTATTCTAATGTTTTTTTAAAGTTTTTAAACTTGATTGGCCATCTCGCATAGTCATGCACATTGTCTACACCATCAAAACTCATTGTAACAATCACCATTGTCTTTTGTTGAAGCAGTTGTTCTATCTCCGGAATAATTCTGGAACCGTTCGTGTTGATACGTACTATTCTCACTGTGTCTCTTAAACTGTCCAGCATCTCTCGATAGTTTTTACTTGCTGTTGGTTCACCACCGTTGATGTCAACCTCTACAATCCGGTCATGCGGTAACTTCCAAAATTGGTCCAAGTTATTGAATCTAAGATATTTCTTTCCATGTAGGCTTCCTATCTTTGTGCTTAATTTAGAATTACAAGTTTGACAAGCACTATTACATATATTGTCAAGCACACCTCCAACCACAAGATACTGTTTGTGTTTAGGGTACAGCAACTTGTGCCTCTTGATACTCTTTATACGTATGCTGTCCTGCATAACCTTTTCGGTCTGTTCACATCGTTTACATTCTGTAGGCCATATGTTTTTGGACATCTGATCTTCGATATTCTTAAGCCAAGTGCTGGACTCCAAAGCCTCCAGAGTGTCAAATTCTTTTGACTTCGTCATATGGCCACACTTGCCAATTTTTCCAGAAGGCTGTAGTCTTATAAAGTGTTTAAGCCGTGGACAGTGCATACTTGAATTCCTCGATGATGCTTTTAATGTCTACAGACTTGTTTAGATATCTATACAATAAACGCTCGTCAGCGACTATGTATTTGTCAAAGTTTAATTGTAAGATCCTTTGTTTTCTATCTGCTGACATCTTTGCAATTTTTGGTCCGTTCCTGTTGGGGATTAGATCATAAAGTTCACTAACAGATTGTATTTTTATTTTTCCTTTATAGTATTTTAGAAGATGGAATAACCAATAGACCTGTGGTATAAAGTGTCTATCATATGTCCTTAGAGTTTCTACATCTTGTAAAAATTTATCTATGTTTTTAATTTGTTCAAGTTCAATCATGGTATGGACTCCCGAAACAAATCTTTCTACAGGATCCCTAAGGAAAACTGATATTTCCTGTAGTTCTGATAACTGTTCGTTTCTAAGGAGTTCTAGTTTATGTTCAGTAGCGTATTTTTCCAAACTGCTAAAACCATTTTTGAATATAGGATATACGTACTCATTGTCACTAAATTTTATAACAGTGCAGTCAGTTGTAAAAATATTTTGCCAGTCTGTGAACATTTTAGATTGGTATCCTTTTTTTAGTGTGCCCAATTGATATTTCGGAAATTAAAATGTTATCGTTATGGGCGAAAGTATCTATAACACTTTTGACCCATTTGTTTACATCTGCCTTTCCAGTGTTGTCAAATTGTTTTTGAGTTGCCACTCCGCCCGGACGTATTATGCTCAACTGTGGCCAATTATTTTTGTGCCTGAGTTGCCTTGTTGCTTCCTCCAACGCTATCTTTTGATTACGATACTGGCTCATCAACAAGTCGTCCTGTCCATCGGGCATGCCGTTTACTGGCTCTTCCACCATCATGGTTGATATGTTCCAGATGTATTTCTCCTCGCCTTGCCACCTGTTCCAGACCTCATATAAAAGTTCCGTCTGGGCATACTGAGTCTGTGCATTGTTTATGAATAGGTCGCAGTCTTCAACTAATGAAGCCGTGTGAGGGACACGTCTAATGTTTTCTCCATCTCTTCTGCTTATGCCCACGATACTATGACCACGTGCTGTTAGTTGTTCAGCAAATGCTTTACCAATTCCGTTGGAGTGTCCAGTGATCGCTATTTTCATTTTTTGTATTTAAAGTACTCAACAATGTCTTCAATATTAATTTTTTTAACATCCTCATAAGGAACCACAAAAGAATTTTGTATTGTTTCCTTGCTTAATGTCTGAGGCACATGGTTTGCTATTAGCCTTTTTATATTAGTTTCAGATATATCAACACCCTTGGCCATGCAGTGTATTTCTCCAAAGGTAATCTTCTTCTTTTTAAGGCACTTCACGGTAAAAGATGCAACCTCGGTTTTACTGGCATCGGGGTGATATTCTCTGTACCTATTTTCACACTCACCGGCCAACTCTGCTATGTTGTTAGTGCTATAGCAATAGTATCGATCATAAAGTTCCTGTCTAAATTTATCAATGTCTTTTGGAGCATCAATACTCACAAACTTTTGATCTCCATAATCAGTTTTTAAAGATTCAAAAAATAAATGACTAGGCACTACAATATTTTCCTTTGAGTTATTTTTTAAATCAGAAAAATTTTGCGGCCAACTACACAGAAATTTTTTATTAAAGTACTCGTCTAGTATCACCGTTCTGTTATTGACAACGTTGGCGTTCAAAGTTTTAAAAGTATCATGCTTCGATATTTTGACAGAAAGTCCTTCACCCTTACATCCGTGTTGGTAACAAACAAAAAGTATGTTAGACATAAAACTTCTCCAACTTATCTTCTATAGGCAGTTTTAAAAATTCTTTGTTTATCTTTTTTGCCAACGCAATTTGATAGTGCTTGTTTGGTACTGTGTTTTTTTCACCAACAGTGTGATCATGCGACTGCCAGTGGCTACTTGTTTTATAGTCTTCATATATTTGCCAGTCGTGGTTTGTTTCAATTAACTTATAGTCTTCTCCTATCCAGTTTATCTTGTATCCTAGAATTGTATGCAGTGTGATGTCTTTTTCTAGGCAAAGTATTTTCAACAGTAACCATTTATGTAAAATATTTTTTTGCTCGATTCCAGGACTGTAAAGATATTTGTAATATAAACGTTTACTTTCGTGATCTTGACTGCTACTGCTTGGCCAAATGTTTTGGAAAGAAAAATTTCTTATAGGGTCTTCCTTCATTATCTCCCTACGGTCATCACTGTTAAGTTCCACATCTAATTTACCAACATCAGTCAATTGACACACTGCCTGGCTATATTCATTTTTCATTACAGCATCAATCATGTTGTCCAAAATTAATTGGTTACTGATTGCAGGGCCGGCCCGGTCATCAATGTCTACACCACATACTCGTAAGACCTTCGCCCAAGATGGCCTCTCCTGTTTTGACCAAGTTATACCACAACCACTAATCAATATTTTTGACATGAACGTTTTCCTTTTTAAAATGATCAACCGAATGATTTGACTGCTCCGGACACATAGAACAGATGCTCTCCGGCTTGTTGATTTGTTTGACTAATGACCGCACATCTCCATTGGCGGAAACACCCTTGTAGTCATATAGATCCCCTTTACCCATATCTAGTATGTTGGCAATGGGCGCACACTTAAACAATTTATTTTTGTAAAGAATTGGTGTGTCCGGACTTCCGCAAATACTATGCGCTTTTTTAGGATTACTTTTGAATGGAGTAATTTCTCCATTGACTAGTTTGTAGGGCATTACAAATCTTTTAAATTTGCTCTTATAGATTGTTACCTCATCGTTGTGCAACTCCAGTTGTTTGTGCCCGTCAACTCTGCTTCTTGTTGCTGTCCATCCACTCCGCTGTTTCACAATACGTTTTATTTCTTTTGTAATCATAGGCTCATGGTCCTGCCTGTGGATACTAACTTGCATCTCTAACGCACCAAAACCAAACCACATCTCAGGATTGTATCTACGTAACAAGTACCCATTGGTTATAAATCTTATAACTGCCTCTGGCCATGCTGTTCTAATTGCTTCTAACACTTTTTGTATGTGTGGATGTAGTAACGGCTCACCACCAAATATAGATATCACTGATGGGTCAAGTATCTTGCTCCAAGTGTTACACTGTTCCTGTATATCTTTCAATGATTCAACTCCTCTACGATCATGATCACTCAAACTTATACAGCCTTTGCAGGCCAAGTTACAGGCATAAGCAACATTGAAGTCTAGTCTTTTTATTCTATATTTCATTTGTAAAATCCACTAGTTCCGGAATGTAATCCTTGATATTAATCTTTCTGAGATTGTCTTGTTGTTTTGTAAATTGTATTAGTTGCTGTTTCAATTTGGCATAGTCTTGCTTTTTGTAGTGTTTATGCACTTCTAATATTTTGGACAGAGCGACTACAGGCCACTTGATATTTTTTGTAGCGTCCATGTGTGACGCAATTTTTTTAACTTCTGCTTTGACAGACTCCTTTGGTAACATGCCCCATTGCATAAAATTTGGGTCACTCAGTTCGTAGATCCAGAAGCCATCGTCCACTGTTGACAACGGAGCCAGTGTTTTAATTGATTCTATCGTGTTGTGTAAATTTAAAACCTGTAGGGTGTAGTTAAACACCATCTTAGATTCACCACCAAGTGATAAAATAAATTTTCTGTATTTTAAAATATTTTCATACACCTTGCTGTAGTTTGCTGGATATCTAATGTATTCATATGTCCTGCCAACAGCGTCCATGCTGATCATTAGCATTACAGTTTTAAATTTTCCCAACAGATCAAAAAGAGAAGGATGTATTTTTGTTGCGTTCGTGACCAGTTCAAGTGTGATATTTTTTGCTTTGTCTTTTGCAATCAGGTATTTTAAAAAAGCATAGAACTCCGGCTGTATAGTTGGTTCACCTCCTGTGATGTGTAAAACCTGTGAGGCGGCCGCGGCCTCCATCAATTTCTTAAGATTAGACTTGTCCTTGGGCCATTTGTAGTCTTCTTCCAAGTATCCTTCATAGAACCTCCAACTGGTGTCCTTGTTTGGGTCCTTATCGCTGGCATCCCAACCGAGAGCCTTCCACTCCTTGTATAATTCGCTGGAGTTGTATGGGAAACACATTTTACATTTTAGATTGCAGTTGTTTCCAAATTTGATGTTAATTTTTTTAATGCTGGCCTCATGCACGTCAATGTTGTTTGCAAAATATTTTTTATTTGTTTCTGTTCTTTCCGAGTACCCATGTAGTTTTTCATCTCTATAACATCTGGTGCATTCAGGAACAAATTTGCCCTGCAACATGCGTTCTCGTATATTCTTCATGTAAGGTCCATTGAAATAATCGTTCACAGAGTTGATATCTTTTATGTCTGTGAAACTTTTGGGATCTCCAACCCACTGAGCAACGCAACACATTTGCATTCTACCGTTTGGGGCAAACACGACACCATCGAAAGGATTTCTACAATATGTTTTGTTTTGTTTGTCCATAAATTTATTTAAAGTAAAGATAACACGTAAGCGATTGGATCTGGTGTCATCTGTTTTACTATGTCTTTGAAACCTTTCTCTTCTGTAAATGTCTGTTTAGAAAAATCTAGTCCTGTGTTCCAGTTTTCTATCTTGTTGAAATATATCCGATCGACATTGTATTTTTTACCCAACTCTAACATTTTAGGCATTTCTTGCCAATTGTCTTGCTGGACTACCATGTGTAGTTGTACCTGGAACTTTCTATCTATATTAGATAAAAAGTCTAGATTAGAAATGATGTTCTCAAATTGTCCACCACGTCTTAATTTTTCGTATGTTGTTTTGGTCGCTCCATCGATGCTGATGTTCAGGATATCTAGTTTATCAAACAGTGATTGGAACCGTCTGTACATTTTTTTCACAAGCAGTCCGTTTGTCTGCACTGTGAACCTAACGTTATCCAGATCTTTGCTCTGCTGTATGAAATATCTGTAAACCAAACTTGCGAAAGGATCTCCATCTGATCCGATATGTATTCTCACTGTTTGGTCCTGTTTCTTGACAAAGTCTAAAATTTTATTGGCCAACTCCAAACGCATCTTCAACTGCTTTCCGCTCTTGAAAAATATCTGTTCTGTCCTGCAACTTGGACAACTGAGATTACAACTGTTGTCTATGGCCAGTCTTATGTGTTTTATCTGTTTTGGTGGCACAGGGTGGTGTCTTTTCTTGATCGTGTTTTTAAGGAACGTGCATTGCTTGTCGTTGCAGTACCTATAGGATCTGTCAAGAATGGACTCCTGCAACAGTTGTGCAGTGGGACTGTTTAGTATCTCCGGCAGTGATTCGCTGAAAAGGTTTCCCGCACTCTGCGGCAACCAAGCGGTGCACTGGCACAGATAACAACTGCCCATTTTGTCTATTAGCACAGTATCAAATGGGCGTGGACAGATCTTGGGGAACTGTAGGTTTTTAGTGGTATCAATGCCGTACCATTCAAATAGCCGAGAATTAATCATGTTTTACCTTATTTAAAAGCACTTTTACCAGGTCAAAAATTACCAAACATAATTGTTAGCAGTATAAATATCTACATGGAACCAAAAAAAATCATATGGGTAATCAAACACAAACCCGAGCATTTATTTTTCAGAACAGCAAAAGCATTTGCTGAAGAAATAGAGAAAGCCTTACCAGGACACTTTGAACTTGAAGTTTTGAGAACACACGAGTACGTGGACAAGTACAACAAGTATCCTGAACTAAGAAACTTCCAAGACGTCACACACAATCCATCGCCGTTGTACAAACACTTTTGGCAGGCATTGGAGAACGGTGACATCATGATGAGCCAGTTCCAGGCAGAAGAATTATCACAGGTAGAACCTAAGATGTATGCGCTTGTGATGCCATACATATTTGACGACCATGACCATGTCAGCAGAACCATCGAAGGCGAGATCGGAGATGAGTTAAGAGCAGGCATAACCAAAGGTTCAGGCATGAAGAGTTTGGCGTTCACATACAGCGGCGGGTACAGAGTTTTTGGAAGCCACAAGCCAATCGATTCAATGAAGGACGTGAGGAAAGTTGCCACGTCAAATGGCTTCTTGGCTGACGTTATCAAGAACACACTAGGCGCCGAGACCAACATGCATGGTAGTTACGTCAACAACCAGAAGAACTACCCAAATGACGAGATGCCGGTAGTAGAGTCCACATACCTAAGGTTCCCAGAATCAGTGAAACACATCTACAAGACCAACCACAGCATATTCTTGACCAACATAGTGATCAGCAAAAAGTTCTGGTCAACACTGACCACTGAAGAACAGAACGCTATAGAAAAGGCCGCATTCAACACAGCCAGAGTAGAGAGAAAATGGAGTTTGGATGATGCAGAAGACTATGAGTTCAACAGTTTCGAGCATGGAAGAATCATCAAGGAAATGACAGCAGAAGAAGGACAGGAGTTCAAGAGACAGTCCAAAAGATTCTGGGTCAAAGTTAGAAACGTGTTCGAAGACAAGATCCTGCGTAGGATCAGAAAACTTTCAAACAAGCACAATTAATCAGATATAATATTGTTGTCTAGCACAAACTTGTGCAACAGTTCTGCCCATGCATGATGTCCACGCTTATCGGGGTGTCCGTCGTTCATGCTCTTGGTCCAGCCGTGCTTGGCACAGAACTCAAAGTGGCTCTGCACGTAGTCCTTGTTTGGCACCTGCACCTTCAACATGTTCTTCATCCTGTTGTATATCCCTATGTTCTCCTGTACGTGTTCGCTGGGTTTGAAGTTCATGAACCTGGTCTGATCCACCGCGTTGTACAGCACGTCTAGGTCACCTTCCCTGGGTAGGTCATTGGTCAGTGCCCAGTACATCACGTAAGGTATGTTGTGTAGTTTGAAAAAGTTCTGTAACGTTATGATGTTGTTGTACAGTTTGACTGCACTGCTGGCGTCTATGTCGCAGTCCTTGTCGTCCATTATCCAGTCCTGTTCCCACGTTCGCCATGATGCCCACTGTCTTGAGAACTTGGCCACTTCGAACTTGTAACCTTTTACGCCCCTGTCTATCAACTCCTGTGTTTTGAGTTTGTGTATGTAGTCCCACCTGTGTCCACTGCTCCAGCCTATGCTGACAAAGGTGTCCTTCATGCGTTCGGGATTTTTCAGGAACCAGTGCATGGTCGTTTGCACACACCTGTCATTGCCTCTGCCTCCTTTGGCAAGGTTCATGGTTGGCTCTAGACTTAAAAGTTCTCCCAGTTTCTGGTGGCAACTGAGGTATTTCTTCTTTGTGCTGAAACTACAACCGTTGCTGAGGTGATATTTTATTGTCATTACCAGTATTTAATTTCAAAGATCTTTCTTACGCAAATTTACGCTACCGCTTTTTTTTAAAATTTACGCTTCGCTTCGCTCTATTATTTTCCTTTGAAATACTTGGTAATTTTATCGTCTTCATCTTTATATTTCTCATGCTCAGGTAATGGATCTTTTTTCTTTGTGATCTGAGGCCATTGCTCAGCATATTTTTTGTTGAAGTCCACAAGTTCTCCACTGTCCATTGGTTCTATAGCATCTATAGGACATTCAGGTTCACACACTCCACAGTCAATACACTCTTCTGGATTAATGACCAGCATGTTTTCGCCTTCATAGAAACAGTCTACAGGACAAACTTCAACACAACTGGTGTGTTTACAAAGCACACATTTTTGATTAACCACGTAAGGCATTGCTCTCCATTATGTAATCATTTTTCCATTTGTCAACTATTTTATAATTCAGGCTTAATAGATAATCTATTGCTTCATTAGATTTACCTTTTTTCCACAGAACTGCTGAACCATTTTCTTCCATAATAATCAACGGATTGTATTTTTTTATAGTGTTTGTGGCCCCTTTTAAAACTTTTAATTCATGTCCTTCTACATCTATTTTGATATAGTCTACGTTAGAAAAATTAAAACTATCTAGTGTTTTTTGTTGAACTGGCACTTTAGGCTTTTTCCGATTGCCCCGTTTATCTAATATTACGCCGCCATAACTTTTCACTTTGCCAACTTTATCACCTAGTGCAAATTCAAAAAATTCTGTGTTGGCAGGCAGTCTTTTTATTAAGTTTTTTCTTTTCCTATAATCAAATGCTTTTACAGTTTTAAAATTTTTTGACAAAGGTATTGTAAAATCGCCGTCTTTGCATCCAATATCGATTGCTGTATGAAAATTTTTTATGTATGGTTTAGACGTTTGATATATTACCAAGCATTCTGTTTTTGTTGTTTCTGAACCCATAATGTATTTTATTACATCTGACGGAATTTTTCAAGTGCGAATCCTTTCGAATCAAAGGACTGTATAAATTCTGAATTGTTTGAATATCTTACGGTGCCTTGGCCCCACACTACATCATGATCATGATATGAAAACGGTTTTGGTATGGTAACATCTATGTATTGTCCGTTGCCAACTCCTAGTGTTAAAAATGTCACATATTTGCCTTTGTCACCTCTGAACACTCGACCATTAGCAATCATTCCTGCAAACTCAACTTTGTCCATGTATAATTCTTTCACATACATGCCCGGCATAAAATCTTTTGTGGACCACCAACCATACTTTCTATATTGAAACTGTGGAGTGTCCCAACTGTCTGATTTTGAAGGAGTCACTACGTTTATGCCCACACGTTTTGCTTCTGTTCTGTATACCCAACGTCTGTATGATCCATGACAGTGTTTCAAACAGGCTTGCCAAAATTTTTCTGGATTATGTGCTTTTTGATAGGCCAATGCCCAAATTAGTCTACCTAAATTAACCGCGTGTGCTCTGCATAATCCAAATCCTGATAAACTTTGTAACATTTCTATTATGGCATTTTTCTTAGGATGGTTACCCAGTCGAGTGGTGAATTCAAATATTTTCTCTTCGTTCTTTTTAGCAAACGCTCTACGATACATGTCTGCTTCGTACTTGTCTATTTTTAAAACTTCTGATATCCTATCGATAGCATCATCTTCATACACAATTGTGTCTTCCATTTTTTCCTGACTCCAATCATGAAACATGGTTGCTTTTTTTCTACCTGATACTGCCACTGGTCTTATCAATGCAGTTGCAAAAACACAATCTTTCATTGACTTAGGTTGTATGGCTCTAAACAATCTTCGCATGGCAGGTGACTCTGCTTGTGTAACACCCAACACGTCACCTCTGCATAATAAATCAGATGTCGCTTTGTCTTCTGTAGGGTAGTCTGTAAGTCTCGTCACAGGATCCACTTCTAGCAATTGGCTTAGTCCTCTGTTGGCCAGTATGTCAACTTTTAGGTGTTCTAGGTCTTCAACTTCATTTTTGTCCAACAGTATTTGATTTTCTGCTGTGAATAAACTTTTTGGTAATTGTCTTGTAAACATTAATATTCCTCCGCAATGTTTTGATATACATCTCTTCTTGCCCATCAGTTTTCGTTCAATCCTTTTTGCTTCTTCTGGATCAACACCAACTGATTCGTATGTGAACCTGCGAGGGAGTCTACCTTTTGCACCCAAACGTTTGGCCGCTTCACGCTTGGCCGACTTATCTTTGAATAGCACGTAGTTTGATATACGAGCCGAGCGTCCGGGCCACTGTTTGAATATTCTATTCATGACTTCTTCCTGACGATGATGGGGAAAATCAATATCAACATCAGGTAGGTCATCTCTGGTAGGATTTAAGAATCGTGCAATAGGTATGCCCCACTTCACAGGATCCACATCTGTTATGCCAAGTAGGTAACAGACTAAAGACGAACCAGCACTACCACGAGTCATATGGGTGATGTCTCTGGTTATTGCTAGTATGTCACATATTTGGATGAAGTAGTCTACGAAACGTAGTTTAAGGATGATTCGAGTTTCATCAGCGAGCCTTTGCGTGTATTCTTCTGTGCCTGGGCATTGCCTAATAAATCTATCGTACAGCCTAGTTATATCGTTTAGTTCTTTGTCTTTTTTCATGCCTATGTTTGCCTGTTATTGCCTTGAGCAATATTAATTATCAAACTTAAAAATTATAGTGGGGTTTTTTGGTGTTGCCTCAATTTACTTTTCGGTACTTTTAGGTCACGTTGATCACACGCTGGTTTGATCACACAATCATCACAGCCTGGAGAACTTGATCTGCACACTAACTTTGCATGGGTAATCAACCACATGTGAGCACCGTACTTGTATTTGTCTGGTGTAGAGCCGTTCACAGTTATACTGGCCTTTGCTTCATTTAAATTATCTGCCCAACCTAGTCTCCATAGCAATCTAAAAACATGTGTGTCCACTGCTATGTGAGGTTGTCCCCAAACAAATCTCATAACAATATCAGAACTCTTTCGTCCAACGCCAGGCAAGGTCATCAGTTCTTTTTGTGTTTGTGGCACACGGCCATTAAACTTATCCAATAGCATTTTGCTTGTGCCAAGGATATTTTTAGATTTTGCGTTGTGGAGTCCTGCCGGTCTTATTGCTTCAATTATTTCTTCTCTTGATAATTTTAGCATATCCTCAGGATTATCTGCTAAAGCGAATAACTGTCTACAAGCCATTGCAGTTCTTTTGTCTTGGCTCTGGGCCGATAGCATCACACCAATTAAACTAGTGTATGCTTTTGAATAAATTTTTGCTTTGGGTTTACGATTAGAATACTGTGGATAAGTTTTACTTAATTTTTCGTAGATATATTCAATGTCATTATTGCTCTTCATCTGAGTGTAGTTCATTCAATAGTTGTCTCAGTTTTCCACCTTCCACTGTCGCTTTCACTTTGCCAACTGTATCACCCTTGGTAGGATCTATATCTTTAGGTTTGTTTGTTGATACTTTGCTTTTTTGTTTTAAAGAATCATAAATTGTAGATGACTGTTTCTTAAATTGTTGATATTCTTGGTCCTCTGCCAAATCCCTTATTCTTAGTGTGTCAATGTCAAATTCCAAGTCTATCTTTTGTCCTACACCGCTGGACGATCTTGTTTTCATAAACTGTATTTGATATCTTCCACGTTCTTTCATTGCTCTGCTTGTGAATATACCAAACACGTTATCTGCTGTTTGTACTTTGGATAAACCACCTGCTATATGCGAATGATCAAACTCAATCTCCTCAACACTGGCTCGATTCAACTGCGATGCTGTACACATCAACAAGTTCTTTTCAGTGGCCAAGTTTCTAAGTTCTTCTGACACATACTTGTCTTTTATAAACAAATCCGCAGGGGATATTCTTTTGCTTTTTGGCATCATCAAATCTAAGTAGTCAACCAATATGCAGTCAATTTTCTTCTTAGTTTTTAATTCTAACTCTTTAACATAAGACTTGATGTCAAGCACTGTGCTACCACTCGGCAAATATTTTATCTGTAAGTTTCCTGATTTTTTTGCCAGCATCTTAACTTTCATTTCTACATTTTCGATCTCCGGAAATACTTTCCTAGTTGGAATACCTGTTATCATGGCATCCATCCTCATCGCTACAAGTTGTTCACTCAATTCAAAACTAACATAACAAGTATTCAAACCAGCGGTGGCCCAATTTATAGCAAGATTCTGTAAGAACAAACTTTTACCTGCACCTGATCCGCCTGCAAAAATGTTTAGTTCACCTCGGTTGAATCCACCGAACAGTTTCTTGTCTAAATTGGCCCAACCTGTGCTGATCTGACCATTGGAGTTTTTTAAGTTCTCCAATCTACCTTTTGGATCTTCAAAGTAGTCTGTACCCATATCACGAGTCAATCCTATGTTGACTGCATCTTTTACCTTGTCTTCAACAGGAGCATAGTCGCCCTTTTCAAGCAAGTCTGCTGATTCAAGTATTGCACGTTCAAGTGCCTTGTGTCGGGAAAATGTTTCAAACTCATCTAGCAACCAAGCAAAGTGACTTGGATCTAGATCTTTTGCTGTTTTTAATTTTGTATCAAACTTTGCGTTTACCTGTTCTACTTCAGGCAACACTTTGTATTCTTCTGAATAATCTTTTATAAAACTTGCGATAGGTTGCAACTTCCTATCAAAAGATTTTGGATCAAATATATTCTGTGCTCTTGCATAAGATTCAGCATCTGCCAGTAGCATTTCTAAATAAAGTTTCTGTACGTCAAATGTGTATTCGGCCATTATTTGAAGATCCTTTTAAACTTATCAATTGACTTTTGTAGAGGCATATAAACCTTTTCAACAAAAGTGATGTGCTCAGATAATCTTGAGTCGAGGTCATCTATCTGTTTGGTTATTGTGTTTAGTTTTTTCTTTATTTCCTGTACATCTTTATCGGTCATTTTTTTCCTCCGCAGTATATTTTACAACATTCATGTGCAGAATCAAAGTCTTTTGTTGATTCGAAAAACTTTTTGACATTTTGGTTATCTAAAATTTTATCTAACGTATCTGACTTTATGTTATAAGAAGAATTTTTTGGTGAAAAAATATGTTTAAATTTGTATCTATGAGTGCCCATGTAACAGCAAGGATAAAAATTACCTTCTGAATCTATATATAATTCATTTTCAGGTTTATCGTTTTTCAAACACATAGGTTGCATGGTGGCTTTATATTTTGGATCTATCATTACCTTTTCTTGATGTTGATAGTAATTGTCAATATATTCTCTGTCTGGCATAAGATCTTTTTTTCCTAACCATCTGTTACTTTTTTCAAGTCTAAAAAAGTCAAAACCTAACTTTTTACAAAGTTCGTTTGCTTCTAAGATTTGATGTTGGTTGTGTTTGAATATGATGTATTTCCACACCATCCTACATCTTCTTTTTTGTAAAGTATTCACAGCCATCATGATGGATTCCCATTTGGCATTTTTTCTATATAGGTGATTTGTGTCTTCTAATCCATCTATTGAAAAAGTTATTTGATCATTTTGATCTAAAATATTGTTTAGTTTTTGCCACCAATTTTTCGTTTTGGCGGATCCGTTTGTGACAATGTTTATTTTACAGTTGTTGTCTTTTAATTTTTTACAAAGTTCTAAAAATTTAGAATGATATATTGGGTCCCCATTGTTGCCACTAAGAAGAACTTGTTTGTCAACTCCGATAAAGTCTACTACATGGTCCACGTTAATTTCATGTAAATTCCTTTTCTTAAAAGTTTCATAGAACCATGTCCTGTCGCAAAGTGGACATTCTAATGTGCATTTACTAGTTGGTTCTATATGAAAACTAACCATACATCTTCCTTTTCAGATCAATCTTTAATTTGTTTGACTCTGTTGATTTCAATATTGATTGTATAACAAACAGTCGACCATATTTTGAAACTGCATCTGCTGTGTCTTTCACACTGTCCTCCCACTCTGGAAACGCAACACTCCAGCCAAATTCAATCGCTTGATTTATTAATTTTTGTCCCGGGGCGTCTCTGTCCGGCACAACAATGACTTGTCTACTTAGGCCATTAATAAGATCACGTTGTATATCATTTACCTCTGATCCCAATATGCTGACACCGGAAATGGTAATGGCATCAAAGGGTCCTTCAGTCACAATAACAAATTTTCTTGACCAATCCTGTGCGTCCATGTTGAAAACATATCCCGGTTGCACATCAGTGAAATATTTTACTTTTTCTATTGGTTGAAATAATCTGCCAGTGTATCCAACCACATCTCCTCTCCAGTAAAAAGGGATCAAGAGTCTTTTGTTGACATCAAAATAGTTGTTTGGCGAATACATAAAGTCATACCAGTCTGGGCCTATGCCTCTGCTTTGCAGATAGTTTAAAAGATCATTAATATTTTTTTGTTCTGATCCCGAAAGATTCCTGTAATCTTCAAGCCAGTGTTCTAGTTTTTTTGTATCTTTGGGCAAGTCCTTTTTCTTGAACGTAACAAATTTTTTCCTTTCATACTTGGCATCACCTTCCTGATGTCTCATCGCCTCGATTGCTAGTTTACGTATAGTGTCATCGGGCACGCCAATGTAAGTCATAAACATACGCATTTTTTGTGTTAGTCTTCGACCAATTACATAACTTGCTTTGAAGCCACAGTTGAAACAATGATATGACACTGTGCCGTCAGCACTTGTCATTATTCCGCCACGTTTTTTCTTATCTTGTGTCTCCCCGTTGTGAATACAACACGGGGCGTTGAATGCTATCCATCCACTAGGAGTTTTCTTAATCCCAGCAGGCAACGAAGTCAGGATAGTCGACTGGATCAGGTTCATCCTTATATTTTACTGTCTATAAAGTATTTTGTCAATGGTGCCAGAATTACCAGATGCATTGTCCCAACTAAACTTAACAAATTGGAAAACGCCGTTGAAATTGTAGTATTTTACTCCAGATGATGGTAAGTCGGTAATTGTTGTGATCACAAAATAGTCCTCTTCCGCCGGACTTGTGGCCATTGTGCCTAAAACTTTTAAGGTGCCTGAAAATCCTTGTGTGTAAACTGCAATAGTGTGTAATGCGTCATTATTATTCTGGCCTGGATGAGCAGATATTGTTGCAGAAGATGTAAATCGTAATGGGAACGGATTATTACTTGTTCTACCGGTAAATGATTCAACAGTTTGACTTGGTGCGAAGGCCGGAAAAGCGCCATCGATAAGTTCAACAGATCCCGCACAGTTGTAACCAGTATCCGCGTAAGTCACTTGAAAATAAGTTGTAGAACCGTCCGAAATAATTTCTCTCACAGCATAGTTGTAAAACTTAGAATCCAGTGAAAGTAGATCTCCATCTGTTATCGTGACTGAGGCAGTTCCTTTTGTTGAAAAAGTTGAACCATCATCATTTATAGTCAAATTACGTGTAAGAACTGCTTTTTTGCTATCAGTGTCGATAAGTGAAAATTCAAAGGATTTGCTCGTAATGTCCTGTGCCTTTTGATCTTCATTTTTAAAAGTGAAGGTTATAGGGTTAGATGCGCCTTTGAATAACTGTAAACGTCTGTCGTACACCTTAGAATTCCTTCCGTGATAACCATTTATGTAGGCTATTACCAAATTTGTAAGTAAATACCTTGATACTGTTTGCATATAGCATATTTAACAGTATTTATTGAATAGCATGAATGAAGTTTTTGAAACATTAGGGAAGAAATTTCCCTTCTTATCATTGATACGCAAGGGAGAACTTGAGTATATTGGTATTATTTCGAACCAAGATAATCAGGTTACCAGTTTCTATGATTATGGAAGAATAATGTTACCTGAGGACAAGATGAAATACCTTAAACTTGGTGAAACTTGGTGGTGGGAGTCAAATAGAAAAATACCAATTAATGTATTTTTAAAAGGCGACTGGACTTACTTCCGGTCAACTTTAGTATCTTTAGCGACCAAAGATCTTAAGATTGTGCATGGGCCTTGTGTAAGATTATCAGATATAGCGAAGAAGAGAATCAAACGAAGAACTATTCAATTGGTGAGAAGACCTATTTAATATAACGCAAAAAAAAAGCACGGTAACCACCGTGCCATTTAATTTCGACATTTTTTTTGGTCCATATTTGTTGCCATTCGGGAAAACAATGGACCAACCAATCTTCTGAGTTCCATCCATTATCAACTTTGCATCTTATAGGCTTTTTAGTTTTTTTAACCACTTCAAGTTGCCGTACAAGTTCGACGCCGAGATTATAATCTGATGGTAGTTCTACTGTTTGGAGTTTTTGTTTTTTAGTGAGTCTTTTTTTCCGGTTGTACACTAAAAGCATATTTACCTTTTCGTATTAAATTCATCTGTACAACTATGGCCTGTGCGTATGCCACTGCGTGTGACTTCTTGAAAAAATAACTTCCGTCCTTTGGTTTTACCCAAACTTCTTTAACTATGTCAGTCCAATACTTGTTCACTAGATGCCTCTTGGCGGGTCTTATAATCGCTAACACAGCCGCAAGTTGTTCAATAGTTTTTGGTTGTAGTTTTGCCACTATGTCAAAATGTCCATTAAGGTGAAACAGTTCATCTACAATTTTTTTATTTGTTAACATTGACCAATCTGGCTCTTCGATCATCAATTTTACTAGTTCTTCTTCCGATTCAACTGCTTTATAGATATTGACGTTCAAACAATCTATTTTGAAATATCCTCTATCTTCTGCTTTTTTATAATCAAGACTTGAGTAACCTGTTATAGGATCAGTTGGAATCTTGTGGAAGTATACACCAGTTTTATGTTTTTCTATCATGTCTTCTTTTATTATTGAAGCAGGAGTATTTCTAAACAACTTCAGTGCTTTTTCTCTATCATAAAAATCTATATCTACGTCAGGCATTAGTGTAATTTTTTCCTATTGTGTTTAATAAAATCTGCTTTAGTTCCTGGCTTCAATAAATCAAGTACCTCCAACATTTTTTTATATCCTTTAGTTTGTTGTTGATCTGGACTCATCTCCGGCAATATTACTTTACCTATGGTGCCGTCTTCTTTTATAACCACAACACTGTCTCCAATTTCCATATCTAGGTGATCGTCGATAACTAGATCTATTTTACTCAATGTGAGCCTCCTTTGCGGTCTCTTGAACAAACAAATAGTCGGCAGGATAATTCTTAAATTTGTTACGCCAAAATTCTGGATCTATATAAGTTTGTATCATTTGCAATTGTTCGTCCGTAAAAGATTGTAACATTTTTTTGCCTGCTTCACAACCTAGTATAAGCCATGGACTCAAATGTCCAGTTTGTATGTGTTGAACAGCACGGCTAGTGTTGACCAATCGAAAGTAATCTGACCATTGTACATTTTGCTCCTGTGCCCAATCCATCATTGATGCGATCGATCTTCGTAGAGCGGCCTCCACAGGTTCAGTTTTTAGTGTATCTTTTAGATACTGTTCATACAGATCATCTCTACTCCAATGATCCAATTTTACTCTTGATAATATTATGTAGTCTATATATTTTTCTGGATACAATGGGTTGGTATGCATCATGTAACGACCAAATTTCACAAACGCATTGTAGTATGCAGACTTACAAAAATCTTCATATGTTTTTTTCTTTGCATTTTTTTGATGTATTTCATAAAAACGTTGAAAAACTATGAAACCATTTTGCACCCATTTTTCAGATTTTTGCAGGTGCCTCCGTTTAGGTTCACACATATGAACTTGTAAAGTTCTTTCTCTTGTGAATGTTTTATTGCAATATGGACAAGTAAAATTATTCTGTGATTCCATGTGCTTCCAATAATTCTTCTAGTTCTCTGTCTGTGATTACTTTGTCCAATGTCTCCAAGTCAGTTTCTTTAGCACTTGGATAAATTTTTTGTAACTGTTTCAAAGACTTGTTTGGCACTCTCTTCATTGGCTTGATCCATGGATGAAACTGTTGCTTCAGTCCACCACACATTGCAGTTAGTATCCAACAAAGTTTTTTGTGTTTGCTAGAAAGCGTGAACAGATGTTTATTGACACACTCGTTTATCATTTCAACGTAGTGTTCCTGATAAAATTTTTCTCCTGACACACTTGATGCATATCTCATGATCATATATGGAGAATACAATGACTTCTCATGGTCATCTATTCTGTCCCAGTAGTCCTTGTTTCTAAAGTCTACTGCCTTTAGTCCACTGCGTAATTCAAAAAATTTTCTATTCGTTGTTTTTGCTTTCATATACTAATCTAAATTTTGTTGCGTGTTTGTAGTCCTTAAAACTTATTTTTATTTTGCCTTGTTTAATCTCTATTCCTTTTAAACTAATATTATACTCTTTTATTAGATCGAGCAAGTTTGGAAAAAAGTTTCTCTCCATCCAAACAGGTTCATCTATGCCGTCCCCTTGTTGCACCATCATGACAGGAGCATCAATTGTTACGCTTCGGCTGTTTATTTTCCTAGAAACATTGACCATAATCTAACAACTCGCATTGACGTGATATATCTTTTACAAAATAAGCACACGGAGGATTTTTTCCATCTTCAAGGGGTACCGCAATAAGTTGTCCAGACTTGACTTTAGGAAAGTACCATTTTACCTCGGTGTATATGTCAACAATATCTATTGGAGCAAACTCAGGCATGCCGCCTGTCAGTGGGTTGAAAAGAAAAGCGTCAAATCCTCTGTCATTCAAACTAGTGATAGGCATCACGTGAAGTTCACCTTGCTCGGCCTCTCCTATAACCATTTTCCAGTCTAAAGGCATCGCAATTTTATGTTTACCTATCTGCAACACTGCCGCTGGTGAATTGAAAGATTCCAAAAATATAAGCGGAATGTAAAAGTAGTCTGGATTGCTAGGATCCGAGTTGTCTAACACAGCGAAACGTAATTTTTCATCTACATACTCCGGTATTTTTTCTAGTTTGTATGTTTGGTTATCAAGTGTAAGAATTTTCATAATTTATTTTCTCTATATTATACGGATAATTTGCCTCTTTGTAAAATTTTTTTCTTTGAGTGAGATGCCTTTTTGCAAATTTACAAGAACTTGTGAGATCCCATATTTCTACATGATCCTTGTCCTCTGCTTTTCTTATGCCTCTTCCTATAGACTGTATCACCCTAACAAATGACTTTCCAGGTTCTATGAGAACAAGATTAAAAATACGAGGAATATTAATGCCAACACTGGCCACTCCATATGTGGCAATAATAATTTTATTTTTTGCTGTAGATACTTCATCGTAGTGTTCCTTTCTGTCTGGATTTTTGGTTGATCCTGAAATAAAAACTGATCCAGGCAGTTTCTTTTCAAGCATTTCTCCTGCGGTTATTCTGTCAACAAGTATCAACGTGTTTCCTGTTGAACTTATAGACTTTATCGTCTGCGCCAAGAAAGATATTCTTCTGTCATCGGTTGTTAGCCATTTTAGTTCTTCTTGATAATTAGAAAACATTTTTGTTTCTACTGTTTGTATGATGTTAACATTACACTGCGCCAACACACCTTTTTCCTGTAATTCTTTTGCTGGTATTTTGTTTATAACATCGCCGATAGAACATTTGATTCCCATAAATTCATAGTCTGCTTTTGGTACCGTGCCGGTCAATCCCCATCTTATACCACAGTGGGCAAAGGGACCTGTCAGCAATCTTTTCAATACATCTGCTTTCGCCATGTGTACTTCATCTATAATCACTGTGTTGATGCCTTGCATCGCCTCTTTGAATTCGGTCGAATGTTCGTCTTTACTTTTCTTTTCTAAAACATTTAGCGATTGCCATGTGGCAATTGTATTGTATCTACCTATTTCTTTCCTGTCACCATAGTATACTCCTGTATCTAAATTACAAGCCAAGAAATCTTCTTCAGTCTGTGTGACAAGACTTTTGTTTGGCACGATCGTTAGTGTTCGACCATATGGTTCGACCAACTGGCACAGTGCCGCAGTGATAATGGTCTTACCCGCACCAGTGGCGATCTCTTGTATTGATTGTGGGCTTTCAATAAATTTGTTAATTGTTTCAACTTGATAATCTCTCAGTTCGATCGGCTGTCCTGCCATTGGATGATTCGAGGGCCATTTTATATGACTAAGATAATTTTTATCTATCGCTTTAAATTCAAAGTTGTGTTCTTGTCTGTTGTCGGCCAAGTCAACGTGTACTCCACCGGCTTCCAATATAGGCAAAATTTGAGCTACGAGATTCAAGTATGTTGTTCCACCGAGTCCAAAAAATGCTATTCGTCCGTCCCATCGGCCCAACTTTACAGCGGGCAGATGTCTTGCGTAAGGCACCTCGAACTTGAACTTATTGTGGAGTTTTTGTCTCCATTTAAGATCTAAATTTTCAAACTTTACGTTTACTTCGTCCTTTATTACCAGTCTACATGAGCTCATTTTTTTATTACAGCAATCTGTTCATTCCAACTACTTGGTTGATAATTGCTATAATACAACTTTTTTGGTAGACTATCAAGAAGTCTTTTGAAATTTTCACTGCCAGGAGCATAATAACCACCGCCAAGCGTGATTAATGAAGCCTTACATTTTAAATTTGCTTTGGTGAATGTCCTGCTAATTGAATTACGCATGAAATAAATTTTTGTGTTTGGCATTATATTTTTAAATTGTTTACTCATTTGCGACAGTTCAAAGGCGTTGTCATATACTTCCTTGGATAATTTTAAATTTCCATACTTAAAAGTTTTCCATAAATCCTCTTTGCTGTCGTTTATATTTTGCACTGGTTCCCTTAATGTTGTGCCCCAACTGACATCTTTCAGACTGTCTATTCCGTGCCTTTCGAAACATTCTATCCATTCCCACAAGTCAACTATGTCCTCCGGAGAGTCCACAACTTCACCTGATATCGGCATTAGTATTGGAAAACAATCCAGCTCTTTTAATGCCAACATCACTGCGTCTTTAGTGAAAATATTTTTATTGATCCAGATATTTGTTTGATCGCAATACGCAATTTTTTTTCCTAAGCTACTGTAAGCAGGAGCCCGTAATCTTTTATTGCTTATGCCTAAATTTTTTAAGGAATCAATTTGTAGTAATAATTTTTTATTAGCCATTTCTTCCTGCCAATATGTTTTTAAACTTTCTGGTGCATGGAATAATTGAATCTGATTGTCGATTACATTAGCGGATGTTTTTTTGTAACTTAATTTTTCTTTTTTAATTTCTTCATACTCGTCAAGTATGCTTGGAGTTATTATATCAAAATTGTAACGCACAGCAATTAGTGTGCAAAAATAAGTAGTGACATCAGATTTTTCAATATTCCAAATTTTAGTTTCACCATCAAAAAGTATTCTGTGACCAGGTATACTTTTTTTCTCTTTTAAGGTTCTGACCAGATTGACTATTTTTTGTGCGTAGGGAAAACGTAACTCGATTGTATCAGGTTCACCATCTCCCGGTACAACCTCTATTGCTTTTTGTGAATTAATTACTCTGAACGGCTCGGCAAAAATTGGATTGTTGCATAATTGTCTCACCTTTATTCCGTGCTGTTCGAATTTTGTGATATATCTTTTTATTATGATAACGGCCAGTTTGCCCTGTTTCTCAGTCCAGGCATATTGGCTCTCTGCTAATGACTGCACAGTGGCCTTGTCTTTAGGGTGAGGCTTCACATCGTCCCACATATAATCATTATATGACAGTATTTTGATAGCTTCGTTAATTGATTCTGGAGCGTTATTTTTCATATTATTGTAATATTTTTGTGCATACTTTTTTGATAATTAGTAGTATATTATCAGTATAACACAGCTGGTAAAATTGTCAACCATGAATAAAAAAAGTAAAAACACCAGGAAAAAATACCTTAAAACTAGGGTGAAAAGTGCCTTGAAACGTAGGTCGCATATCAAAGCATATAGACCAACTTTACCAGTGGCACAGAGCTGGTTTAGAACCCTTAACAGGGGTCTTTTCAATGGCAGACTCAAGGAGCCTGAAATAAAAATACATTCTTTACATCACGACTGGGGTAGATGTGTCGCGGACTGGGACGGAAGAAAGTCAAGAGCAGGACGTTGGAATCAAAAGTTTTTACCATTTCATTTGCCAATGGTATTCCACATTGAGTTGCACAGAACGTTTCCGACCTGGAAAGATTTTATAGAAACCTTAGCTCATGAAATGGTTCATTTATATCAGATGACCGTGATGGAAGACAAATATTCAAACCATAACTCAAACTTTTATTCCTTCAGGAAGAAGTTTAAGGCGCTTGGTTTATCACTTTATCAGTAAATTCTTTATAACTGTAAATTTTAAATTTGCCTAAGTTTGCACTTGGATTGCTTACTTTGATATAGTCAGGTGGGTTGTCATGTACCACGTTGAAGTCACAGTATGGCCTCATTCTTTGTAAAAGTCTAAACTGTTGTAACCATCCTTCGAATATTGTATCGGAATGTCTTGGTCCATAATGTTTTGTGTCTTGATAAATGTTGTTCAATTTATCTTTTCCGTATTCTCTAAAGTCAAAACCTATAAGGAATATATTTTTATGTCCGTGAACACACGCGGTCCACATGGCGGCTGATCCTGATATCCATGCAGGATTGTTTGGGATCAAGTGTAAGTGTGAATTCAAGTTTAATGTTTTTCTTTTCACCGTAGGCAAAGGTGGATGCCTGTTCACTTCCAGGGCCGGAGCGTAATGGATACATTTTTTGTATACTTCATCTTCCACCATACGTAAAGTTATTTTTGAATCAACACTGAAGATATAATCCGGAATAAAATCACGATACAAAGCGTTACAGCCATAAGTTTGTCCTGTATCTTTAAGTTGTGTGAGATCAAAATCTTTCCGGGAAGGACCATTACCGATGATGTAGGCATTGCCTCGCGGTTCGGCTTTTACTCTGTCAGGGTACCATTGTGTTTCAAATGTTTTTTTGCCATTTTTAATTCTAATGTTAATGTTGCGTTCTTCACCAACATATTTTTCCCACTTGATAGGAGCTATTTCTGAATTTTTTCCCGTAACCGTTGCCATGGTATTCCTTGTTTTATTTCATCTATCCACCATTCGGTGAATGCTAACTTATTTGCCCATTGTGTTCTGTCAGGTCTGTTTGGATTTTCTATGTTGGCGTAATCTGTATTACCTACATCATGAGACAAACTTGATTCTGACACATATACAGGCACGCCATTAAACACACTTTGCATAGCCGGATTGCTACTATGATTTACAACTGCCCATGCATTTTGTAAACTTGAAACAAAATCCGTGTCATCATAAGTTCGCGGATCCCTTATTGGACTTACAGTTTTGACGCCCTCCATCTTTATACGTATTGGATTTCTTGGATGTGGTCTGACTATTATCGGTCTATCTGTATATTTTTTTATTTTTGTTATTTGTTCCAGTAACCAGTTGTTCATACGTGGCAAATTTTTCCACTGTTCACTTGTGTCATGTTGTCCGCAAATTATAATGTTCTTTCCATCCTGTTTCCATGGTTTCATTTGTATGTCAAACTTTTTCCAACGTTTGTCATCAAATGTTTCGTTGGCAAAATCTGCATCTCTGTTTATACCATTGATGCCAACCTTCCAGGTAATGTTTCTTTTTATTCCACCCACTTCCAACACAACCACTGGCTTGTTTCTTTTTTTGAACTGTTCCCAGATGTTTCTGTTGCTACGCATTCTACCCTGCCACAACACACTCCAAATGACAGCCACATCTGTATCATCGTCGTATGAGTTTATTTTGTAATTTTCTTTTTTATCTTTTAGGTTTTGAATAAAAGCGTCGAATACCGGTTTGGAATTGATACTGCCATAAGCAGGAAATACACTAATTTTCATCAGTACCTCCTACTTTTTTGAAACTACTTCCTTAACAAATTCATACGTGTTCCGTAATCCTTGTTCTAGTGGATAGTTTGGTTTCCATCCTGTAAGTTTCATGATCTTAGTATTATCAGAATTTCTTCTCATACAACCGGCCGGGCCAGCTGGCAAGTAGTTTTTTGTTATGGTCTTTCCGGAAATTTTTATCAGCATATCTGCTAATTGTGTCATCGTGATGCATTCATCTGAGCCCATGTTGATTGGCACTTGTACATCGTGTTCGATTATTTTATCTAGTCCAACCATTAGATCGTCAATGTAACAAAATGATCTCATCTGCGTGCCGTCACCCCAAATCTCGATTTCGCCAGGATCTGAAGCTTTTAAAATTTTCACACACATTGCGGCCACCACTTTGCTATTTTCAAATATATCACAGTGTGGTCCATACATGGCATGAAAAATTGGCATCGCAACTTTCATTCCGTAATATTTGGCATATTCCTTTACTAATTGCATATTGTAAAGTTTTTCCATTCCGTAGATGTTTCCCGCGGGTTTGGCTGGCCAAATGTGTTCGTCCTCTTTCAAATCGGGACCATTGTGTCCTTGCATATCTGTATTGTACATCATGGCCGAACAAGCATATATGAAATGTGATTTATTTTTTGCGGCAAAATCTAGTGCGTTGATTGATTGCACAGGGTTACTTCTTCCAGTCGCCATTTGTGCCGATCCTACGTGTTTTGAATTTGGTACGTCAGCAGACAAATGATAAACCCTATCGAAGTCATTTTCGATCGTAATTTTACTTTCCATGTCATGACCGTGGAACTCATCAACAAAAACAGGATCACCTGTTTTCAATTTTTTATCAAGTCCAACAACGTAATGGCTTTGTTTTTTAAGATATTGTGCTAAATTTTTTGCAATAAATCCTTGGCAACCTGTTATGAGAACCTTCATGTTCATATTTACGAGCCTAATCTTTGATAGTCTTCCAATATGGATGTTTTTGTTTGGTTGTCAAGTCTCTCTTCCTTGAGCTCATTCTTGACTTCCGTGAAAAACCTTTCATATGATCCATGTATTGTCCTAATTCTGAATTAATAAATGGATGTTTGGCCCTTCTGTCTCCTGCCCATCTTCCGTCATTGAGATCTTCATTCTGTATTTTACCAGCTTTCTCCATTTCAAGTCTTACTGCGTCAAATGTAAAAGAGTCAGTGTAACCAGCTATTGGGAAATGATCCAGATATCCTTTTTGAATATTAAAAAATAAATCTTCTGTGTAGTATTGTTCCCATCTTTTAAAAAATTCATCAGCGTATTTGTGTGCCGTGTTGAAAGCGTAGTAACCTGTTTCAGAAAAACCTTTTTTTGGCCTGCCTAGGTAAGAAGTGAACGCAGTATCAGGTATAATATGTTCCAACCATTTCATGGGAATCTTTTCAAAAGTTATTATGTCAGCGTCCAAAAGCCACATCATGTCTGGTTTGGTTTTCTGATAAGCATCTATGCAGGCGAAAACTTTGTAACTAAAACGGACTGCGTCATACACATAAATTTTTGTGTCTTTATCAAATGATTTCTGTTCTTGTGTGTTTTGTTTAATTCTTGGATTTAACTTTGGATTGTTTTTGTGTCTGTCTATAAACTCTTGTAGCTTTGGCTGTTCTTTACACAAATTGTAATATGTTGTCCTTGGCAGATCCAGTTTCTGAGACATATCATCGGGATATAATAACAGCTCGGCGTGGCCGGGCCAATTTTTAATTGTGCTTTCAATAGCAGGCTTTACTGGGTTGGGCCAATACTTTGTGCCCCATGTGGTTACTATTGTTAATTTTTTCATTACACAAAACTTGACATTATCTCATACATCTTGTCGATGCCTTCTTTAATGTCTTGACTGCCATTTCCAACAAAAAATCCGTTGTCGTGTATGTCATTTGCGGCCGTCATTTCACCAGAAACTATAAAAGACAAGTCTCTCATAACAGGTTGTTTAAGAAAGTTTCTTGACGCCAATGGTCTATTTTGTACACCTGCTTTGCTTAATGCTTCAATAACTTGTGGCCTTTTGCCTTTCAATTCGCCATCTAAAACAACTCCAAATGTGAACCAACTGCTATCACCAATTTCTTTTTGTATTCGGCACCAACTTTTATTTGCAAACTTCCTGAAGAAATATTCTTTGTTTGCCATTCTGGTTTGCATTATACCATTCCATTTTTTAAGTTGCACTGATCCGATCGCTCCGCTCATCTCTAAAGGTCTTAAGTTGTATCCGGGCGTGGCAAAAATAAAATTATCATCAAAAGCGTTACCTGTCTTTTGATACAACGTTGAATTTGCTGGCAGGTCCCTTACCCAACCGTGAGCTCTCATACTTCTCATATAGTCTGCGTCGTCTTTACTATCAGTCAGTATCATTCCACCTTCCATTGTTTGGATGTGATGACTAAAAAAGAAACTGAAAGATCCTGCTAATCCAATTGTGCCTGTGTATTTGTCATTGTATTTTGCACCCATTGATTCGCAGTTGTCTTCTATCAACATAAGATTATGTTTCCTACATATTTCAATTATCCGATCAAATTCACAACTGTTGCCTAATAAGTTCACTGGCATTATTGCACAGGTGTTTGGTGTTATTGCCGCTTCGATCTTGTTCACATCTATGTTCCAAGTGTTTGGATCTACATCAACAAAATTTATCTTGAATCCGTTTTGGCAAATAGGAAAATAAGTTGTTGCCCAACCTACCACTGGAGCAATTATGTCTCCCTGTAATTTGTATTTCCATTTAAGTAAACTTAACATCAGTAAATTTGCAGATGATCCTGAATTAACCATAACTGCATTTTCACTGCCAAACAGATCAGCAAACTCTTGTTCAAACTGTTTAACGTGTTTTCCCATTGTGTACATATCTGAATCAATGACGTTTTGTATTGCTTGTATCTCTTCTTTGCCCCATGATGAGGACGCTAATGGATATATCATTTGTCTCCTAGTTGATTAGTAAAAACTGACTTTCCGTCTTTGACGTGTGAAAAATTGACCTTCTTGTTTCCTTTTAGGTGATCTAAAAATTTGCCAAGTGGTGAATTTGGTACAGGACTTTTCTTTGATAGTTTAAGTTTTTTATGGTATTTCAACAGATCCATTTGTACGCAATCCTTGAATGAATCTCTTCCATATGCCATGGTGTATTGATCCGCCGCTCTGTCTTCTGCATAAGTCCAAATTTCTCCTGACAAATAAATCTCTTCTAGTCTATTGGCCCATTCTTTAGCTTTAGGATGTTGTGGATTGTGCATATAAAAACCTGTTTCATCCCTTAACTTTGGCCTATCGAAAAATGTGCATAATGAATCATCTGGACAAATTTCACGTAAGTAATCCAAATTTGGCTTGGCTATATATACTGTATCTGCGTCCGAATACAACAAAACATTTGCTTTTGAATTTTTTATTCGATGTGTTTGGGCAAATACTTTGTGTGAAAATTTAACTCCGTCGTTCTTCCAAACATATTGTCCTCTGTCTTCTCTCCAACCGTTATATTTTGGATCTTTATGTTGGTCAACCCAACGTTTTAGTTGTGGTTGCACTTTGTACAGCTCGTGATAAACTATATTGTCTCGTATGATTTCAGGCTCTTGCTCCTGCCAGTAAACATGAAGTTGGCAGTCTTTCGGCCAATGTTCGATAAATGACTCAATCATTCTTTTACCACATAAGTCATAATATTTTTTGTTGTATGTTGTTGCTATTTCTACTGTGCGAGCCATATTGTAATAATACTTATTTTAGTCTACGTTGTCCCAATAGTCAACTGGAAATTTAGTTTTTAGGTCGGTAGCTAAACTTTTGCCTTGGTCCTTTCTTGTACCTTTGAAATGATCAATGTAAGCTCCAAGCACACTGTTGATGAATACATGATGTCCAACAACTCCAGCGGCATATCCTATGTCATTGACCATAATGTTATGTTTTGCTTTGTATTCTTTTGTCATGTGCCAAAAAACATACGAATCATGCCACTCCAATAAATTAAAAATTTCAGCAGAAGTATACAAATTTTCCCAGTCATTCACAAAATTTTGAATGAGTTGATGGTTCATGTTGTACGCAACTAATCCGCATTCCGGATATAAATTTTTTCCATTGCCTTCTCGGCCAAGATAGGTTAAAAGTGTATTGCTTGGACAAATTTTTTGTAGGAACTCCATTGGAATATTTCTGAAAGTATATGTGTCATCGTCCAACCATATGACATAATCGTAATCAGTATAAGTTTTAACTGCATGGGTAACACAAGATACCTTGTAGCTAAATTTTACAGCGTTCCAGAGATAAGATTCTTTTTTGGCATCTAGTCCTCCCTCTGTGTCAAGTTTAGGCGAACGTCTTACACCACCTGGTATGGCATCAAGTTTACCTAACGCCACAGGATCCTCGCTATATTTTTCTCTAAAATTATGTAAATTCAAATTAGCTTGATCTATGTCGACCCAGGTTACATTTTCGTTTTCGAAGTTTGGTTTTTGTTTTTCGTAGTACACTGTGACATCTGCATCAGGCCAATTTTGGATCACTGACTCCACCATTTTTCTTGAATACTTGTCCCAATCTGCGGGTTTGAAAGTTGTTATTAGTTTGTATTTCATATTTTCATTTTGTATATTTTCAACCAAGTATCCAGAACATGAGCTGGTATAATTGCTTTACGTTGATGATTTGCCACCTCGTCTACATTAATAACATTGTTCTGTTTTAAAAATTTTAGTTCAGGACTGCCTTTTGAGTACCAGGCCTGGGTAGGAGTTGTCCAACCGGTTTTAGCTTTGTAAAGCACATAGTTAGGCAATCTGTCGACGTATGCTTTTTGTGTCATTATCTTACTCATATTTTTGAAGGTACCTATTTTCTGTATACTATGAATACTCATGCAATGCTCCATAAATTTTTTGGTTGCCAGGGGAAACCTACCTTCCATTCCATATGCCATCCCAAACTTGTCATTGCGAGCAAAAAAGTCTTCAGGTACCTGCGTGACACAGTCCAAAGCCATATAGGAGCCAAGTTGATCACGCTCGTTCCATAAGTCTTCGGGATATATTGTAAGCAAATGATCTATGAGATCCTCTCTTTTGATTTGTATTTCTCCTCTGAAGTTCATTGGTCTTTTGATTCTGTGTGTCCAAAGTGTTATTACATCTCTCCAAGAAGTCATGTTGTCTTTGTTTAAAATTCTCCTTTGTCTTGATCCATGATGTATTTTCCAATATGAAGGATAACCTCCAAGCACTTCGTCCCCCATGTCTCCGGCCATTGTAACAACTATGTCGTTGTCGTGCAAAAACTTATTAGTATAACAATACATTGCGAGGCTAGGGTGATAAGTTGGTTGCTCCATGTAATAGATGCTATCCTTCCAATACTTGGCAACAATCTTTGGAGTTATCTCAACGTCATGATGATTGTAACCCAACTCTCTGGCCATGTTCCAAGCCACCCTCGAGTCCTCATTGTAGTCTTCTTTACCTTCGATGTGTCCAGGATTCATCCTGTTTGTGAAGCTGTTTACCTTGCCCATGTATTGCTTTAGTTCATAGGCAACCAAACTGGAATCTAATCCTCCACTCAAAAATACACCAATCTTCCTAAGTCCGATAGCACATTGTCTCACGCTTTCTTTCGCTACTTCTCTGAATGCTTCTTCATCAAACTTTTGCGTTGACACAGGTTTGATTAGATATCTTTGCT
>MDTE01044628.1_pt1 | contig 29973 bp, 18 predicted proteins | sample 811231 | NCBI WGS metagenome assembly MDTE01 (sample SAMN05326651, study PRJNA326480) | marine metagenome | isolation source: seawater | place: Indian Ocean: Red Sea | collected 2010 | reverse complement strand
CCGTCCGGCCGTTGGTGAAATCCATGACGAACGAATTGATGCTGCGTGGTGCCGCCGCGTGGTCGAGAACGGTGGGGCGGATGACCCGGTGATCGCCGACCTCGTGGCCCATTTCGAGGCCCGAAAGAGAGATAATCCCAACCGGATCGACTATGCTTCCCTCAACTCATCGTTCCTCTACAACCGCTTGGTGTTTGGGGACCCGTTTTTCGGAATCGAGGGTGTCGCGGCCACGCCGAGGTTTGGCTGGTGGGATTTCCGTCGTGACTCGAAGCTGGTGCGGAGCGTGGAACGATTGAGGTCGCTGGGGGCGAACATTGTCCTGGTGCACCTGCCGCAGCATGCCGAGATGGCTGCGGGAGCGTACCGGATGAGCCGTCAGCAGCTGTCGCTGCTGAAAAGTCTCGAGCAATTGGCCGGCGTGCCGGCCGTCGACCTGATCGAGCGGGGGAACGTGCCCGCTCGACCGAAGCCCCTGTTCCTGCTGCCCTATGATCATCACCCGTCCAGAGCGGGACTCGAGTGGTACGCCGGTGCAGTTGCCGGGGTGCTCGAGCAATTGGCAACGGCAGCCAGGCCCGGAGTAGGACAGCGAAACACCAGAAAAAGAGATGAGGACGATGAGCGATCGCGAACTGTTGAAGAGACTGGGGGCGGGCGAGACGATTGACCAGGTGTCGGCCGACCAGGGCTGGGACCGTGAGGCTTTCGATCAGTGGTGGAGCCAGCTGACGGCTTCGCGGCTACCCGATTTCGAGCAGACAGTGCAGGCCGGGGTGGGTTCGGCGGCGCGGATCGTTCGCGATGACCGCGGAATCCCCCACATCCTCGCGGGCAATGACGAGGACCTGTTTCTGGGCTTCGGGATGGCGATGGCCCAGGACCGGTTGTTCCAACTCGACTACCTTCGCCGAAAGGGGCTGGGACGTCTGGCCGAAATCCTGGGTTCTGACGGGCTGGAAACCGATCTCGTTGCTCGCACCGTTGGTCTCAATCGCATCGCCGCGGCCCACTGGGACGAACTGCCCGATGAACCGCGACGTCTGACCACGGCGTTCGCAGCTGGCATCAACGCTCACATCGACGGGCTGGCCGATGACGCCTGGCCGGTCGAGTTTGACCTGCTCGATTACCGGCCCGAGCCGTTCAGCGGCGTTGATCTGCTGGCGATCGAGACCGAGTTTCGTTGGTACCTGACGGGTCGGTTTCCGGTGATCGTGCTTCCCGAACTGGCACGGCGTCGACTGGGTGACGGCCCGTTGCTGGAGAGCTATCTGCGAGGTGAACAGGAAGACGAGGCGATCCTGCCGGCCGGGGTGTGGAATCCTCCGCCGGGAGGGGACTCGGATCCGACCGATCCGGTTGGTGCGGTGGTTGGCGATCCCGATCAGGCGATTGGCAGCAACAACTGGGTGGCGGCGGGTGGCCGGACTGTCTCAGGCCAACCGATGGTCGGCAGCGATCCTCATATCGCGTTCGAGGCTGTCAGTTGCTGGTACCAGGTGCACCTGTGTGGTGGCTCGTTCGATGTCGCCGGCATGGCCTATGTCGGCATCCCCGCTGTGATGTTCGGCCGTACGCCACAGGTCGCCTGGGGCATCACCAACAACATCTGCTCACAACGCGATCTGTACCAGGAGCGGAGCGACGAGTCGCAACCGGGGTGTTTCGAGTACGACGGCAAGTGGGAACCGTCGAGAGAAGTGATCGAGTCGATCCAGGTCCGCGGCGGCGAGACCGTCGAGAGGACCGTACGGTTCTCTCGGAACGGGCCACTGGTTGACGACCTCCTGCCGGCCCCCGCCAACCAGACCGGTCCGGTCTCATTGAAATGGCTGGGAGCCTATGGCGGAGGTTGGATCGAGGCGATGCTGGGAATGGATCGTGCGGGATCGGTGGAGGAATTTCGCCAGGCACTGCGTCCGTGGCATGTTCCGACATTCGTCTTGGCCATTGCCGATACCGACGGACAGATCGCGATGCAGGCCAGTGGCCGCATCCCTTATCGCAACGCGTTGTGTCGAGGTTATCGCAGAGGCTGGGATCCGGATGATGCGTGGGTGGGTTTGATCCCCATCGAGGCGATGCCGCACGCGATCGATCCGGAACGGGGCTGGCTGGGCAGTGCCAACCACCGCATCACCGACGACAGCTACCCGTACCGGGTGTTCGGATGCTGGTCGAGCGGTCACCGGGGGCGGCGAATTCGCGAGATGTTCGAATCCCACTCCGGGCCGGTTGATCGGGAGGAGTTCGCCCGCATGCAACTCGACGCCGTCTCGGGACGAGCTGTCGAATGCCTGCCGCCATTGATCACCGTCCTCGGCGACAGCCAGGATCCAGTGATCGTCCGGGCGACGGAAATTCTCTCCGGCTGGGACGGGGAGTGCCTGCCAGACCATGTTGGGCCGACCCTGTTCAACGTGTTTTTCCGAGCCTGGTGCCGTCGGGTGGCCGAGGTGAGGTTCGAGGCCGGCGAGGTCGAGCTGATGGCCAAGGGGGTTGAACCGATCGCCGGGAGATTGCTCGGGAGCGACCCGCATGGCTGGTTTGCCGAGGAATCCCAGCGTCGCGCCATGATCGTGGACGCGATGGCCGAAACGCTGGACATGCTTACCGGACGGTTGGGAGACGATATCGAGAGTTGGACCTGGGGGCGTTTGCACCTGATGCCGCTCAAGCACGTGCTTTCCGGACGGGGCAGCCTGTCGGAATTGCTCGACCATGGTGGAGCCGGTGTCCGTGGTGACATGTTGACCGTTGGCAACACCGGCCTGGGACCCGACTGGGAAGCGGCCAGCGGTGCCGGTTATCGCCACGTCGTTGACCTGGCCGATGATCCGCCCGGGTTGTGGACCGTCGATGGCCAGGGCCAGTCGGGACATCCCGGCAGTCCTCACTACAGCGATCAGTACGAGGACTGGTTGGCCGGCCGACTGCACTTTGTGCCGATCGGGCCGGAGATCGAGGGGATCACGGTCCAGCAACTGCTGCCTGTCAGCGACGGAGATGCCTGAGGATGCCGCTGTTACTGATTCGCCACGCCCAGTCGATCAACAATTCGCTGCCCGAAGAGCAGCGTTCCGATGATCCCGGACTGACCGAACTCGGCCGGGACCAGGCTCGACGTCTCGGAGAGCGACTGGCCGCATGGGAGCCTGACCGACTGTTGACCAGCGCCTTTCGAAGAACGCTCGAGACGACCGCAGCCGTGGCTGAGGCCAGCGGTGTGCGACCGGAGGTGCTCGTTGATGTTCACGAGCAGGGGGGATGCCAGGCCGGGCCGTCCCCGGAGGTTTACCAGGGCAGGCCAGGACTGACCCGGGAAGAGATCGTGGGCGAATTCGGTGACTGGACTCTGCCAGAGGCGATCGATGAGCAGGGGTGGTGGAAGTGCCGTGTCTGGGAACGGCCTGATGAGGCCGAACTGCGGGCGCGTCGAGTGGCGGCGGAACTGGTCCGCGAATTCGCCGACCGCTCCACGCGGGTCGCGGTGGTGACTCACGGCATGTTCAAGCCGGTCCTCGTCTCGGCACTGCTCGGCCGACCCTTCGTCGGCAACGAATGGCTCGGGGATCTCTACAACACGTCGGTCAGCCAGCTTGGCCTCTCGGCAGCCGGATCGACGCTCGACAGCTACAACGACACGGCGCATCTGACGCCGCAGGTCACGCCCGAACTGCTCACCGCCTAGCCGCGTTTCTTCCGAGAAAACCACAGCTTCAAAGCGGTGCCGCCCAGGACGTCGCGCTTGGTGGTTTCGTCGAGCCCCAACTCGTGGGTGAAGATTCTCAGGTGCTGCGCGTAGTTGATGTCCTGGGGCTTTAGCCAGAGCTCGCAGGGGAAGTCACTGCCCCAGACGCAACGGTTGGCACCAAACGCCTTGATCACCTCGTGGCAGGCAGCGTGCAGGTCCTTTCCCGGGTACCCCATCTTGGTCCCGGTGGGGATGAAGGTCAGCTTGGCGTGGACGTTGGGCAACTTGGCCAGGTCCTGCATGTCGGCGAGAGCCGCATCGAGCGTGTCGTCGGCGGTCAGATTCAGGCAATGGTCGATCACGACGCGCAGTTTCGGGTGCGCGGCGGCCATCTCGGCTACCTGGGGTTTGAGACCTCGAGAGGTCAGAGAGTTGATCACGATGCCCAGACGTTGAGCTGTTTTCCACAGGCGGCGGACTCCCGGGGAGTCCATCCGTCCGTCCTTGCCGGGAATGCTTCGCATCCCTCGAACGTTGGACTTCTCGACCAGGTACTCCATCACCCACGGGTTTTGTGGTTCGTCCGGGTCGAGCGTGCAGATGCCCACCATGAAGTCGTTGTGTCGACGGGCGGCGTCGGCGGTGAACCGGTTGTCGAAGCGGTAATACGTGCTGGTCTGGACCGCCGTGACGTATCGGACACCGTTGTCCTTCATGTTCTTCCGGAGATGGGCAATCGTCCCGGTCCCCTTGGGGGGACGGTAAGGCTTGGCAATGGTCGGGTACCGCTTTTCTTCTGTCGGAGTGCCGTAGATGTGGGCATGGCAATCGACGATGACGAGTTTCTTCTTCTCGTTGTTGGCTTCCGCGACCGGTCCGATGGCTGCTGCTGCTGTCGCGGCAGTGCCGCCGAGAAACTGACGTCGGTCGAGGTGGAAAGAAGCGGTCATCCGAGTGTCTCCGAAGGGCTGTTTTCTGCAACGGCGGACACATCATATCGCATCACCGTGTCGGTCGCCTGTTAGGCACTCACGCCCGGTGGGCTGGGATTCCAGATTATGTGGCCACGTTCTTGTTCTGAGGCTCTCTTTTCGACAACCTATACCGAACGGAGTGTCTCCTTCCGGGCCCGATTGGGTTTTCCGGTGAAACAGCTACGAGAGGACCGATGATGAGAAGTCTGTCACGAGTGGGAATGGGGGCCTTGCTGACGGCAGCGGTACTGCTGTCCAGCGGTGCGGCCCAGGCCCAGCAGCGTCATTTGCCCACGGCCCTGGCGATCGGCAAGGTCGCTCCGGAGATCTCCGGTGTAGATGTCGACGGTCGCAAGTTCAAACTCAGCGACTACCGTGGCAAGGTGGTGGTACTGGACTTCTGGGGTGACTGGTGACCTCCTTGCCGGGCGATGTACCCCCACGAGCGGTCGCTCGTGAAGCGCTTGGCCAACCAGCCGTTCGTCCTGATCGGGGTCAACAGTGACCCCAAGGCTCGGCTGCGTACGGCGATGAAGAAGAACAACATCACTTGGAGATCGTTCTGGGACGGCGGAAACACGCGTGGCCCGATCGCGACCGCCTGGGGCGTGCGCGGCTGGCCGACGATCTACGTCCTCGATGACCGTGGAGTGATCCGCTACAAGAACGTCCGCGGTGCCAAGATGGACACGGCGGTCGACACGTTGCTGGCCAAGACAACAACCAGCCTGACCGAGAATCTCTCGAGCGTGAAGCCCGAGGAACGCGGGATGGCTGCCTATTACCTGGGCTCGGCGGGTGTGAAGGGCGCCAAGAGCGCGATCACGAACCTGTTGGAAGATGCTGATCCGGTGGTTCGTCAACGAGCGGCCACTGGACTGGCGTTGCTGGGTGACAAAACGGATCCGCTGGTGGAGTTGTTGCGCAAGGCCACGTCCGACAAGAACCCGTCGGTCCAGGTGGCCAGCCTGCAGGCGCTGGGACGATCTGGTGATGCCGGTTCGGCCGGCGTGATCGTCAAGGCGTTGTCCTCGAAGAACTCCGAGGTCCTGGTGGCTGCCATCGGCGGTGCCGGAGAATTGAAGGCGACCCAGGCCGTGGACACGTTGAAGACTCTGACGTCTCACAAGGACACGGCGGTGTCCCAGGCGGCGATCGCTTCGCTGGGCCTGGTCGGTGGCGAAGCCGGAACGGCGGCATTGAAAGAACTGGCTGCGCAGCCCAAGCACCCCGGTCGGGTGCGGATTGCCGCGGCGTTGTTCCAGTCTGGCGACAAGGCCAGTGGCGATGCGTTCAAGGCGTTCTTGAGTGACGAGACGGTCTCGGTTCGTCGTGAGGCGATAGCCGCGCTGGCGAGCCTCAAGGGGCTGGAGACCCAGCCGTTGTACGTGAAGGCTCTTGCGGATAAGGACGCGGAAGTCCGCAACGTGGCTCGCAAGGTGCTCGGCAAGAGCAAGGACCCGAAGATCCAGAAAGCTCTGAAGGACGTTTTGGCCCTCGAGGTCGATGACCTGCTGCCAAAACTGAGGAGCCGGCAGACGGTGATGGCCGCCAGCCAGAGCCTGGTGGCCCTGGGTGCGGATGTCGCGCCTTTGTTGATGGAACGGCTTGCCACCGAGAAGACCGCGGCGGGCCAGGACGGAATTGGTCGCACGCTGTTCGGGATGAGGAGCAACAAGTCCGTGACCGAGGTCGTCAAGGCTGGACTCAAGAGCGAGGTCCGGGTGGTTCGGGGTTGGTCAGCGTTCCTGCTGCAATTCAACGGTCCGGATCCGGCATTGCTGCCGACTTTGGCGGAATTTGCGGCGAGTGACTTCGAGTTGTTGAATGCTCATTCGTCACGCGCCCTGGGTCGCTACAAGCAGAAACAGGCGACCGCGGCTTTGGCAGCAGTCTTGAAGAAGAAGCAACCCGGAGCTGCCAATATCCGGTTGATCAGTACCGCGATCGGTTCGCTGCAGCGGCAGGACACGCCGGCTGCAGCCGAGGCCCTTGGGGCGCTGTTGGATAACCCCAAGCTGCGACGTCAGGCCGAAGCCGCTTTGAAGCGGATGAAAACTCCGGCGGCAAAGAAGTTCCTGAAGTCGACCCCGCCCTCGAGCACTCCGAAGCCCTCGGTGGGTTCGGCCACCATCAAGGACGCACAGGCAGCCAAGAAGGCTGCCGAGACGTTCGTCGACTTGAGCCAGAGCGGGTTGGGTTTGCAGGGGGTCGGCAAGGCTCTCGGCAAGCGCACCGAGACGAAGGCCACCGAGGTGCGGGTTCATACTGCCGGCGGAAAAAGGCTGCCGAGCAGGTTTGGCCCACCCCTGGGGAAAAAGAACGCGTTGTTGGTCAAGTTTCGTTCGGCCAAGGCCAACGTCATCGTTGTGGTGATGACGAAAAAGGCCAACGGGAAGTACGGTTGGCGGGACGTGCTCAGTCTCCCGAAGTCCGACTTCGAGAAATTGCCGAAACTGCTGCCGGCTTCGGAGGGCAAAGCGAAGAGTCCCGTGCGGGCAAAGAAACTCCGGACCCAGTGAGGTCCTGAAGGGACCGAATGAACCCGGAAATTGAAACGGGACCCGGGGCGGCTTGGCTGCTCCGGGTCCTGGTTCGTTAGACCGTTACTGGTACGCCACGTTGCCGTCGGGTTCGATCACCAGCGGTCGTCGCCAGTACTGCAACGGGTGGTTCTTGATCGCATCCTCGTTGATCTCGACACCCAGCCCGGGTGTCTCGGGGATCACCAGGTACCCGTTGTCGAACCGGATTGGCTTTTTCAGCAGCTTGCTGTTCGGACCGACGGTGTCGAGCCGGTATTCGAGGATCAGGAAGTTGCCGGTTGAAGCGGCGAAATGTGTCGAGACGGCTGTCGACATTCCGCCCAGCGGGTTGTGTGGTGCGATGGTCAGGTAGTCGGCCTCGGCCAAGGCCGCGATTTTCTTGGTTTCGAGCAGGCCGCCGCAGAGCACGATGTCTGGTTGCAGGATGTCGGCGCCACGGGCAGCGATCAGGTCGCGGAACTCGTACTTGGTGTAAAGCATCTCGCCGGTGGCCAAGGGGATCGGCAGCTTTTCCCGGAGTTGTCCCATCGCAGAGATGTTCTCCGGCCGCAGTGGCTCCTCGAAGAACATTGGGCGATAGGGCGCAACCGCTTCGGCCAGTTCGAGCGCCTTGTAAGGTTCAAACAGACGGGCGTGCGGGTCGAGACCGATGTCGATGTCGTCACCGACAGCTCTCCGAACGGCTTCCAGCTTGGCGGCGGCACCCTTGAGCACCTGGGCCCAGGGCATCTTCTCCGGGCCGGCCGGGAAGGGACTCATCTTCACCGCCGTGAATCCTTGCCGGACAGCGTCGACGGCGGCAGCGGCCGCCTCGGCGGGCGTTCCGCCGCCGGTGCCCAGGTAGACGCGGATCTTGTCGCGGCAGCGACCGCCCAGCAACTGGTAGACCGGGACACCGTGGGCCTTGCCCTTGATGTCCCACAGGGCGGTCTCGATGCCACTGATTGCGGCGTTGACGATCGAGCCGCCGGGAAAGCGGGATCCGTTGTGCATGATCCGCCACAGGTGTTCGATCCGTGTGGGATCTTCGCCAACAAGCCAGTCCTTGAGGTACTCGACAGCCGCCACCACCGACATATCGGGGCCGGCCCGGTAGGCTTCGCCGTAACCGATCAGGTGTTCATCGGTCATGACCTTGACGTAAATGTGGTTGCCGCCCCCGAGGTTGGCGCCCAGGGCCTGGATGTCGGTGATCTTCATGGCTGATCTCTCAATTTGCCCGTCGATGGGACACGGGTTGACCGATTTCTCGCGAGGGCAATCGTATCCGTGTGGTCAGCAACTTGCACCCGAGTGCTGACGATGCCATCCTGCGGGCGTTGACCGATGACCAGGGAGAGTCCGTGATGACAACTCGACGTGAATTCCTGGCTGCCGGAGCCGGTGGCCTGCTGGGAGCGACCGGTCTGCCGGCCCTGGCCGATGACCAGGTCCAGGTCACGCCGGGCCTGGTCAAGTTGCACGCCGGCATCGAGCCATTGGTGCAGCTGGTCGAACGAACGCCGCGTAACAAGTGCGTGGGCATGCTGGCCGAGCAGATCAAGAAGGGGGTCCCCTATCGCCAATTGTTGGCGTCGCTGTTTTTGGCTGGTATCCGCAACGTCAGCCCTCAGCCACCGGGATTCAAGTTCCACTGTGTCTTTGTGATCAACGCTGCCCATCAGCTCAGTCTCGATCTGCCTGCAGACCAGCGACTGCTGCCGCTGTTCTGGTCGTTGGACAATTTCAAGGCGTCCCAGGCCAAGGACATCGAGGAGGGCGATTTCAAGCTGGGGCCAGTCCGCGGCAAGCTGCCCTCGCCCCGGAAAGCCGGCAGAGAATTCAGCCAGGCGATGAACGAGTGGGACGAGGAACGGGCCGACCGGGCGATCGTGGCCCTGGTTCGCAGTAGCGGTGCCAGCCATGTCATCGAGAGAATGTGGAAGTACGGGTGTCGCGATTATCGCAACATCGGGCACAAGGCCATTTTTGTTGCCAACACCTGGAGGACGTTGCAGACGATCGGCTGGCATCACGCCGAGCCGGCAATGCGATCGTTGGTGCTGGGATTGCTCGACTTCGGCGCTGAACAGCGGGTCAACAAGTACGCGTTCGCCGATCAGACCTATTCGCAGAATCTCGACTTCGCCCGGAAAGCGATGCAGAAGGGCCCGGACGGCCGGATGCCCGCGAAGTGGCGGTACGAGTGGATCAGGCCCGGCAGCCGACCCGAGCAGGTCCAGGAATTGCTCGCTGACATGCGGAAACTGGATCCACAGGCGTGCTGTCGGCTGGTGGGGGAACGGCTGGGCAAGGGGGACTTTCGTGCACAGACGGTCTGGGATGCGGTCCACCTGATGGCCGGAGAGTTGATGATGCGTCAGCCGGGGATTTACGGGATCCACACGGTCACATCGGCCAATGCGTTGCACTACGCTTTCCGGTCGGCCGCGTTTCCGGTGACACGGTTGTTGTTGGCGTTGCAGGCTGTTGGATGGATGGTGCAGTTTCGTGAATTCATGGCGACGGCCCGTGGAGGTTTGAAGGCGGCCGACATCTTCAAGCCACCGGGGCAACCGGACAGGGATTCCGGCAAGGGGACCGGTGGTCGCGAAGTGGCGGAGATCCTGGCTCGGGTGGGGCCTGATACGGTGGGCGCCTCTTCGGCAGCTCATCGACTGGCCCTGCGAGCGGCTGCGGAAAAACGTCCGGACTGGCTCGAGTCGTTTGCCGGGTCAGCCCGGCAACTGATTGCCCTCAAGGCCACAGACGCTCACCACTACAAGTACGGCATGGCGATTTTCGAGAACCTGGAACTGGTCAGCCCGGCCTACCGGCCGCACGTGATGGCGACCGCCCCGTATTACATCCGCGGTTCCGGAGATGCCGATGCGGTCGTCGTGACCCGAGCCCTGGAGGCACTGGGGGCCAAGTGATCCACACCGAGATCTGCCGGGACACTCGATCGCGATTGACAGTTGTCGTCGCCGGCAGGTACGTGAAGAGCAGGAGGCGGGATCCGCTTTCGTGATTCCGATTGGCACGAAGCCGATGACTATCGACCAGATTCGTGATGTGCTGAAGACCCACTGGGGGTACGACGGGTTTCTGCCGTTGCAGCAGGAGGCGATGCAGTGTGTTCTGGACGATCGTGATTCGGTTGTCGTGCTGCCGACCGGCGGTGGCAAGTCCCTGTGTTTTCAGGCCCCCGCAGTGGTCCGTCCCGGTGTGGGCCTGGTCGTCTCGCCGTTGATTTCTCTGATGAAGGACCAGGTCGATGGTCTGAAAGCGGCCGGCGTCGCGGCTGCCTGTCTGAACAGCAGCATGGACCCTGCCGAGCGCGGGGAGGTTTTTGAGGACCTGCGTGCCGGGGAACTGGATCTCCTGTATGTCGCTCCCGAACGGCTGGTCCAGTCGAACATGATCGACACGCTGGCTGAGGCTGACGTGTCGCTGGTGGCCGTTGACGAGGCTCATTGCATCAGCCAGTGGGGCCACGACTTCCGGCCTGAGTACCGGCAACTGAAGATGTTGAAGGAGACGTTGCCGGGAACGGCCATCCATGCCTACACGGCTACGGCGACCCAGCAGGTTCGTGATGACATCGTCGAGGAACTGGGGCTGCATGAGCCGGAGATGCTGGTCGGTTCGTTCGATCGTCCGAACCTGTCCTACAAGGTCATGGTCCGCGACGGAGTTGCCGACCAGATTTCCGCCATCATGGATCGCCATCCCGGCGAATCGGGCATTGTCTACTGCATTTCACGGCGTGACGTCGAAAAGACGTCCGAGCAACTCAATCAACGTGGTTATCACACTCGCCCGTATCACGCCGGAATGGACGACCAGCAGCGCAAGGCGAACCAGGACGCCTTTATTGCTGAGAGAGTCGAGACGATAGTCGCCACGGTGGCCTTCGGCATGGGGATCGACAAGTCGAACGTTCGTTACGTGGTCCATGCCGCCATGCCCAAGTCACTGGAGGGATACCAGCAGGAAACCGGACGGGCGGGCCGTGACGGTCTCGAAGCCGAGTGTTGCCTGTTGTACACCGGAGGAGACTACGGACGATGGCGGGCGATCCTGGAAGGTTCTGACAGCGAGCCGACCGAAGGCGCATGGCGGAGCCTGCAGGCAATGCAGGAATTTGCCGGCAGCGTGGTTTGTCGTCACTCCTCGCTGGTCGAGTACTTCGGGCAGTCACTTGACGGAGACAACTGCGGTGCCTGCGACGTGTGCCTCGGGGAATTGGACCAGGTGGATGACGCGCTCGAAATCGGTCAGAAGATTCTCTCGAGCGTGGTCCGACAGGACCAGCGATTTGGAGCCGACTACACGGTCAAAGTGTTGCGAGGTTCGAGTGACCAGCGGATTCTCGACAATCGGCACGACGACCTGAGCACTTATGGACTACTGGCCGACAGTGACGCGCGAGCGGTGCGTGGCTGGGGCGAGCAGTTGGTGGCCCAAGGGTTTCTGGCCAAGACCGGCGAATACAACGTGTTGATGGTGACCGAGAGCGGCCGGTCGTTGTTGAGGGGAGACGTGACCCCCCGGTTACTGAAACCGGCGGCTCGGGCTGCGAAGGCCCGAAAGTCTCGGGCCCACGACGATTCGTGGGAGGGCGTGGATCGAGACCTGTTCGAGCGGTTGCGAGAGTTGCGGCGGCGGTTGGCCGACGAGAAATCGGTTCCGGCCTACGTGGTGTTCGGTGACGCGAGTCTCCGCGACATGGCCCGAAAAAAACCGGGCACGCCGACGGAGTTTCTCGATGTCCACGGTGTCGGCCAGAAGAAGGCGGCCGATTACGGCGAGTTGTTTCTCGCCGCAATCGGCTCGTCCGACTAGGTCGTCTCAATTCGCCTACAGCTTCTTCTTGCGGCCCTGGTACTGGACGTGCCAGCCGCGGGTTTTCAGCCGGATGCGGTAGAGGCTCTTGTCGACAGTGATGTAGAGCAGGTTGCGGTCCTTGCCGATACCGAACTCGACGTTGCTGGGCAGCCCGACCGCGTCGGACTGGTCCTGTCCGATCGGACCGGTGGAGATGTACCCGACATTCACTCCCTTGAAGGGGTCGACGACCATCACGCCCGGTCGGGCGGCCTCGCGGACCGTCAGGTACAGGTAGCCGTTCTCGTCGACGGTCATTCCGTCGCAGCCCTTCATCTTGTAGTGGGTGAAATCGACAATCGTGAACCGTTCGTTTTCCACCCGGCCGTTCTTCTTCAGCCACCACCCGTAGATCTTCATGGGGCCGGGAGTCGGGGGCACCTTGGCATCGGGATCGATGTTGTCGGTGCCGTTGTCGTGGTCGGCGACGAACAGCATCCGGCCGTCGGGGCTGATGGCGATGCCATTGGGCTTTGAGATATTGTGGGTGACTTCGAAGACCTTGCCATTCGGCTGGATGCAGTAGACCGCGCGGTGCTTGAGTTCCCGCTTTTCGTCACCGACATAACGGGGGTCGGTGAAGTAGATCCGTCCCTCGGCGTCGACACACAGATCGTTGGGAGCGTTGAGCCGCTTGCCGCCGTAGTTGTTGGTCAGCGTTGTTTTCTTCTTTGACTTGACGTCCGTTCGGGACACCTGTCGGCCGCCGAACCCGGCTCCCTCGCAGGCCAGCAGGTGGCCCTTGGCATCGAAGATCAGGCCGTTGGACTTGCCGCTGTTGTCACTGAACACGGTCGTCTTGCCCGTCTTGGGATCGAACCGCTGGATCATCCCGTTGTCCTTGCCGAAGGGGATGTCCGAGAAGTAGATACTGCCGTCGGGTGCCACGGCGGGCCCCTCGGTCAATCCGCCTTCGATCTTGGCGCTGCGGGTGAAAAGCAGTTCGAGTTTCGAGTCTGGGCCGACCAGCGTCTTGCCTTCGGGCGCCGGGATGTCGCCGGCGTGAGCCAGCGATGCGGTCAACAGCAGGGTGGTCAGCGAAACAGCCAGTCTCATGGTGATGTCTCCGGAAGATGTCGTGTTGATTGAGTGGTGATCGACGGTGGTCAGCGTGTTCGCTTGCCGATGCAGTAGATCGTCTTGTAAGTCCGGACGAACAGTTGCCCGTCGGACGGAGCCACGGCGGCTTTCATGTGTTCTCCCATGCGGTTTCTGGCGAGCAGCTTGTATTCGGGTGAGGCCGCCAGGACGAAGACATCGCCCTCCTTGTTGCCGACGTACAGCCGGCCGCCGGCGGCCAGCATGGTGCCCCACAACGTCCCGCCGAGACGCTTGGCCCAGACGACTTTTCCGGTCCGGGCGTCGATGCACTGGGCGATTCCGGTGGCGTTGGAAACGTAAAGGTGATCACCGACGATGACACCCGATCCGACACGTTGCTGGTTCTTGGCGGTCAGCCAGAGGCGGTTCGATTCGGTGAGATCTCCACGTCCCCCCAACTTGACGGCCATGGCCGGTCCCTGGTGACCGCTGATGCCCACGACCAGCCCGTTGCCGATCGTCGGCATCGTGTAGATCTCGGTTCCCAGGCCGCCACATTTCCAGAGCTCTTTTCCGGTCGTGGGGTCGTAGCCCTTGATCTCGCGAGGCATCGTGACGATGAGTTCGTCTCGCCCGCCGACTCGGACGATCACCGGTGTTGACCAGGATCCGTAGAGGTTGCTGTTCTTGGCAAATTCGGGCGTGTCCCACACGGTGGCCCCGGTTTGTCGATTCAGCGCCACGAGGTGAGTCTTGACGCCCGGTCCCCGATGGACGATCACGAGGTTCTTGTAGAGGACGGGGGTTGTCGCTTGGCCGAAGACGTGGGTCAACTTGCCGAGCTTGCGGTGCCAGACGACGTTTCCCTCGAAATCACAGGCCAGGACACCGGCCGATCCGAAGCTGGCGTAGACCCGTTTGCCATCGGTCGTGGGGGAACCCGAGCAGAACGGGTTGTCCCGATGAGTCGTCTCCTTGCCGGGGAACGGAACATCGTGTGTCCACAGGATCTTGCCGTTGGTGCGGTCCAGGCAGATCAGTCGCCGGATCTTGCCGCCGTCGACCGGGCAGGTCAGGAACACGCGGTCATTCCAGGTGATCGGGGTCGAGTTGCCTTCACCGGGCAACGGGGTCTTCCAGGTGACGTTGTCGGTCGGACTCCAGGTGACCGGCAGGTTCTGTTCGTGGCTGCGACCGGTGCCGTCCGGGCCTCGCCATGCGGGCCAGTTCGAAGCCGAAAGAGGGGAGGTGGTCGAGAATATTACGGCGATGACGACGACAAGGCGACCTGCGATCCTGGGAACCAACACCATGAAGAGTCTCCTCAACTACCGGTACAAAGAGCATCGTGCCGAGTGGCCGGGTTATTGTGCCTGAGCTTCGATCGCCTTGCCACAGTCCCGGCACTTCAATCTCTTCCCCGCCAAACTGGCTCGGATCTTGTAGGAGCGTCCACAGTTGGCACACGTGATGATCAGCGGGCCGGTCGAAGCGGGCGGTTGGTCCTCGCCTTTGTCCTCGAGATGGAGTTCTCCGGAACTTTCTGCCAGCCCCGCCAGCACCGAATTGCTGACATCGGGCGTGATCACAGTGTCGGTGGCGATGTCGTCAAGCAGTTCTGCGATCGACTGATACCGCCGGTCGGGTGACTTGGCCATCATCCGGTCGAGTACCGCGACCATCGCTTCGGGGACATCGGGATTGAGTTCCCTGGGGTCAGGAGGTGGTTGCGTGGCGTGGGCGGTGATCTTGTCGGTCAGGGTTCCGTCGGGAAATGGGGGTGATCCGGTCAACATCTCGTACCAGGTACAGCCCAGGGAATAGATGTCGCTGCGGGCGTCAGCCGAGTGGCTGTCGTCGGCCTGTTCGGGAGCGATGTAGTCGACGGTGCCGATGAGGGTTCCGACCTGTGTTATCCGCCCGCTGTCGCTGTCGGGTGTGGTTGATCTGGCCACGCCCATGTCGGCCAGCCTGGGGGTTCCCTCGCGGGACACCAGCAGGTTCGACGGCTTGATGTCCCGGTGAACGATGTTTCCCTGGTGCAGGTAGTCCAGGGCTCCGGCCACCTGGCGAATGATCGAGATGGCTCGCTTGGGGGGAAGCGGTCCGCGTTGCTGAATCAGTTCTCCGATGTCGACCCCGTCGATGTACTCCTGCGCGATGTAGTGGGTCCCTTCGTTGTTGCCGGTTTCGTAGACCTCGACCAGGTTGGCGTGTTTCAGGTCCAGGGCACATTCTCCTTCGAGTTGAAAGCGGCGGACCATGTCGGGGTTGATGGACATGTCGTCGCCCAAAACTTTCAGCGCCACATCGCGGCCGGTGGGAGCATGACGGGCCAGGTAGACCGATCCCATCCCCCCGGTGCCCAGCAGGCGGCTGATCAGGTAGTCTCCGATGCGGTGCGGGTGGCCCGGACCAGCCGGCGAAACGGAACCGGAGCCGCCCTGGTCGGGTGGCTCTTCGACCAGCCGAAATACCGTTTTCCCGATCCGAAACGACTCGCCAAATTGCAGTTGGCACGCCAGGGTCGGCTGGCCGTCGAAATGGATGGGATTGCGGGCGGCGTCGAACTGGCGGACTGCCAGGCGGCCGTCATCAAAGATCAGTTCCGCGTGATCTCGTGAGATCTGCCGGTCCCATCCAACGTCCCAGCCGGTCTCGGGGGACCGGCCGATTCTCACGGCCTGTCCGGCCGGGAACTCTCGACACCACCCTTGTCCGGGTTCGGGACCTTCGGCGACCAGGTGGGCCATCGAGGAATCTCTCGGAACGCACTACGAATCCGGCCGGCGAAGTCGTCGGCTGCAAGTTGGGCGATTGAGGATACTCGATTCGCACCGTCGATGCGTCGCCGGGAACACGAGTTTGAGTTAGGCTGGCTGGCTCCAGCGTACAGGCAACCTGATGGAACCAGGAAAGACACCGACATGTCCCATCCCCCGGTCGGCAATCTGATCAATGGCCAATGGTCTTCCGGTGACGGTCTCGAGCACCTCGATGTCACCAGTCCCCTTGATGGCTCGGTTCTCTCCAGTATTCCGCTCTCGACAACCGCTGAACTCGACCGGGCGGTCGAGGCCGCCACGGCGGCCTTCTCGGACTGGTCGAGCCTGACGATCCGGGACCGCGCCCAGGTGGCTTATCGTTACCGATCGTTGCTCGAGAGCCACACAGAAGAGTTGGCCGAGCTGGTACACCTGGAAAACGGCAAGACGGTTGCCGAAGGTCGGGCCGAGGTGGCCAAGGCGATCGAGGTGACCGAGTTCGCCTGTTCGTTGCCGCAGCTTGTTGCCGGCGAGGTGCTGGAGGTCAGTTCGGGTGTCGAGTGCCGGGTCGATCATTGTCCCCTGGGGGTTGTGGCCTCGGTCACCCCGTTCAATTTCCCCTGCATGGTTCCTCACTGGACGATCCCGATTGCCATCACCCTGGGCAACGCGTACATCCTGAAGCCGTCCGAACAGGTTCCGTTGACGGCGCGTCGGAGTGCGGAACTGCTGGCCGAGGCCGGTCTGCCCGACGGGGTCTTCCAGATGATCAACGGAGATCGTCGGATCGTCGAGGCGATTTGCGACCACCCGGGGATCTCAGCGGTCGCTTTCGTGGGATCAACACCCGTGGCCCGGTCGGTGTACTCTCGTGCCACATCCTCGGGCAAGCGGGCCCTGGGAATGGGCGGAGCCAAGAATCACCTGGTCGTGTTGCCCGACGCCGACGTCGAGTTGACCGCCGAGAATGTGACCGAGTCGGCGACGGGTTGTGCCGGTCAGCGGTGCATGGCCGCGTCGGCCCTGATCGCCGTTGGTGAGTCGGATCACATCATCGAGCGGGTCTGCGAAAAGGCGGCCGAGGTCGTCCCCGGTCGCAATCTCGGAGCGGTTATTTCATCGTCGGCCCGTGATCGGATCGTCGGCTTCATCGACGAGGCGGAGGCGGCAGGGGCCCGGGTGCTGGTTGACGGGCGGGGGGCGACGGTGGAGGGTTGCGAAGGCGGCTACTACGTCGGTGCCACCGTGATCGACGGCGTGACGCCGGAGATGGCGATCGCCCAGCAGGAGGTGTTCGGGCCCGTGCTGGCGGTGTTGCGGGCCGGAGACATGGACGAGGCCCTGGAGATCGAGAGGCGATCGCCGTTTGGGAACGCCGCGGCGATCTACACACGCGATGGCGGTGCGGCCCGTGAGTTTGCTTCGCGGGCTTCGTCGGGAATGATCGGTGTGAACATCGGCGTGCCGGTGCCACGCGAACCGTTCGGCTTCGGCGGCTGGAACGACTCGCGGTTTGGCGTGGGCAACATCACCGGAGAGGAGTCGGTGGCGTTCTGGACGCAGTCGAGGAAAGTGACTTCTCGCTGGCCCGAGGAGTGAGTCGCGATGATTCGTGTGGCCACCAGGCCTCAACCGTTTGTGATCGTGGTCCTTGTCGTCGTGGTCGGCGGGGTGGCCGATGTCACGGGTGCGGATCCGAAGCCACGAGTGATTCCCGCAGATACCTTGCCGGCGGACCTGGCACGACGCAAGCCACCGGCAGGCTTGAAGCTCGGTGCCGCTTCCGACCCGGTCGACCAGCGAACCATCGATCGGGTGGCACTGGGCCGCCGCCTGTTTTTTGACCGGATCCTTTCGAAGGATCGCTCGTTGGCGTGTGCTTCGTGTCACGATCCCGCTCACGGGTTTGCCGATCCGCGGCCGCTGTCGATCGGGATCGGCAAGGCCCTCGGACAACGCAACGCCCCGTCATTGTTCAACGTCGCGCTGGGCCAGCTGTTTTTCTGGGACGGTCGGGCGTCCAGCCTGGAGGCCCAGGTGCGGTTCCCGATCGAGAATCCCCGGGAACTGGGATCGAATCTCACCGAGGTCGTGTCCCGGCTGAAGGCGGATCTGGAGTACGTGTCGGCTTTTGGCCGCACGTTCCCCGACGGTGTCACCGCCGCGAACGTGGCTCGTTCGATCGCCGACTTCGAGCGAACCCTGCTGCTGGGCAACAGCCGGGTCGACCAGTTTCGATCCGGAAAAGCCGATGCCCTGACCGACGCCCAGCGGCAGGGATTGTGGTTGTACGAAAGCCGGGGGCGTTGCTGGCGGTGTCATTCGGGAGCGAACTTCACCGACGAACGTTTCCACAACACCGGGGTTGGCAGCAGGCGGGCGAATCCCGATGTGGGGCGGATGTCGGTCAGCCGGCACACGTCCGACCGGGGACGATTCAAGACACCGACACTGCGTGGCGTTGGACGGACGGCACCGTACATGCATGACGGCAGCGTGAAAACACTCAAGGAAGTTGTGGAATTCTACAACCGGGGTGGAGTGAAGAATCCGCAACTCGATCCACTGATGCGCCCCCTGGAACTCGACAAAGAGGAAGTCGGTTTCCTGGTCGAGTTCCTCAAGGCACTCGACGGCGAGTGGCCCTAGCCGGGTTCCTCGGCGATCCGGGTCGGTTCACGACGCTTTCCCCAGCTTGTGGATTCCAGCCGGCTGGGGCACGTCGGGGGTGATCAGCGTCCAGGTGGCTCCCATTTCTCGCATGGCCCGAAAGTCGACTGGCTTGTAGCTGACTCCCAGGTGAGGGGTCTTCAGCGGACGTCCGGGTTGCTTGGTGGCCCGCATGGACGCTTCCAGGGTACCGGTCACCAGCAAGGTTCGCTCGACGGGGTACGGTGCCCTGCGGTTTTTGAAGTGGGTTTGGATTGAGTGCGAGAGAGCTTTGAACAGGTTCCGGTTCTGCCAGGGACCGACGTAGAAAGCGGTCGAGTGGATCGCCGGCCGTCCGTTCATCCGGCAGGCGAAGTTCCAGCGGGTGCTGTCCTGACCGACACGCAGGACCGTGCCCCGGGTGCCGTCGCGGTATTTGATCAAGAGGGCGTGGGCCGGCCGCTTGGTTTCACCGGGAACGAACCTGAGGTCCTCCAGCGGCTTACCCAGTTCGGCCTTCATCGCCTCGTGTGCCAGGTCGATGGACCATCGCCCCTGCTTGGCGGCCTGCCAGACGGCATCGTCGGCCAGGAACTCGACACTGGCCACCCCGGTCTCGCCTCCCTTCCGTGATTCGATCATCGACTGCAACAGTTCGAGTCCGTGGAAGTCATAGGATTCGAGCGGACCGCCGTGGATCGAGATTGCCTCGTCGATCAACTGCCCGGGGGGCAACTCCAGGTTGGGACGTCGGGTGGCCAGGGGCACCGAACTGCCGGCCATCAAAGGGATCTTCAGTTCCTGGGCTGTCTGGTACATCTCCCGGGCCCAGTCCCAGCGATACGAGAGGTGCTTGTCGTTGAAAATCGGTACGAAGCGCCCGGATCGCTTCATGGTGGCGACCATCTCGTCGAAGAACCGTTTTCGCGGATACTTGACCTGTCCCAGTTCGGTGCGGGGGTAGCTGCCGTGTTCTCCGATGGAGAGCACGGCGTCGACGGCCAGGGATTTGCCGCCCACACACAACGCGTCGTTGATCGTCTTGAAGACCGGCAGCTTGTACGCCTTGGAGATGGCGTCCGTCATGTCGGCTTTGCCGGGTCGCTGATCGGCGTAGATCGAGACGATGTCGACACCGGGATCGGTGGGCACGCCGTTGAACAGGTAGGGCCCGAGGAAATTCTCGAGGATCACGTGGGCGTGCGATCGGTGCGTACAGATCGTGTAGACCGCCGCCACCCGGGGACGTGGCTTGGCAGCAGCAGCCAACGCGCCTGCCAGTGGCAGGGCCAGGGCGCCTCCGGCGACGCCCTGGAGAAGTCGCCGCCGTGAGATGCCGTCGTCACAGGCGGCGAGCGGAAGTCGTGAGTCGTTCATCAGAGAAATCCCGGTTGTGAGGTCGATTCTGGTTGGCCGGGCATTCTACGTTGCCGTTCTCACGGATGCATCCGAGTGGCCGGTCCTGAAACTCAACCCAGCAGCATTCCGGCGTAGCCAACCACCCGGCTGGAGTCACCGGTTGTCTCGGCCGAGGTGGCGTAACCGGTTCTCAGGTGTTGTGACAGTGCGCCACGGCGAATCAGCGTTTCCATCACAATCACCGCGGGAAGCACCCCGCACATGCTGATGTTGTTCTCGCGAACGGTTCTCAGCAGTCGGCTCGGGTCGAGCGTTTCCATTGCCCGCAGGGCCAGTTCGTCGAGCCGCCGATTCTCGGAATCGGTCGCGAAGTGGTTCATGTCGCTGGAGATCAACAGCAATGGTGGTGTGTCGAGTTGATCGAGAACCACCGCCAGGTTTTCGGCGAAGCCGCAGCACGAATCCAGGTCGCCGTTTCCGACGACGACGCCGACGATTTTTGCCTCGGGTGCCAGGTGTCGAATCAGTGGCAGTTCGACTTCGATGGCGTGTTCCTGGCTATGAGCCTCGGCATCCAATTCGAGGCCCGGAATCGCCTCGGCCAGCAGCCGAGCCAAATCGGGATCGCCTGCCATGTCACCGCCGGGCAATTGCCAGGAATCGTGGGGTGCGACGGCCCAGGGGACCCCGTGTCGAGTGTGCTTGGGGCCGAAAATGATCACACTCTCGGGAATCTCCAGCAGCGACAGTGTGCCCGCGGCGACGGCCCCGGAGAAACGCAGGCCCGCGTGGGGCACCATGGCTGCTGGCCACGCCTGGCCGGTCGAGGACGTTCCGGCCCGTGCGGCATCGGCAAAACAGGCTTGGACCTGTTGTGCCAATTTGTCGGGGTCGTCGGGATAAAACCGCCCGGCGACTCCAGGTGGCCGTCCACCGGATCGGATGACGGCTTGCGGCACCCGTCTCATGGAGAAAGTGTCGGCGGTGCCAGCTCCACGAAGACTGTAGACCACGCCGCGTGTGGAGGCAGGCAGGTCGATGTCGGCCAGGCACCTGTCGACCAATTGGTCGGGTGTGGTGTTCCGGTCCCAGTGCAGGGAAAACCGGTCGCTGGAGGTCACGACGATGGCCCTCTGGCCACGTTCGGCTCCGTCCAACCGGATCGCATCGGTGGATCCGTGCATGGCGGCGTCATCCAGGATCAGCAGGTCGGTCGTCAGTCCGACCTGCTGCCTGGGTCCGATCTGACGTTGCAGCCGACCGGCGATCTCCTGGACAAGCTCGAACAGGGTTGCCTGCAGAGGCATTCCGGTGTTGAGCGTGAGTCGCCCCTGGACCACCGGCCTGGCATTACCCATCCAGTTGGTCTGCAGCAGCAGCCCTTGCACTTCACCGTCGAGTGCCCCCGGCAGGTACGGGCTGGTGACGCCGCCGGTCAGCAACGCCTTGATGTTCGCGTTGCAGAAGTCGGCGTAGGCGGCGACCTGGGAACCTCCGAAACCGCGCGTGGTGGCGGAGACGGGCGTTGTGCAGACCCGGCCGCGGAGGCAGTCACCGTCGAAGGTGAACAACTGCGTGGCGTCGTCCCGCCATGCCGTCGGTGGCAGGCCAGCCTTGATGCAGACTTGGTCGAGAAACGTCTCGGCGTCCCAGTTGTTGTCGGTGGCGACTCCCGGCAGTAACAACCCTCGGTTGATACCCTGGAAGACCTGTAGCCCGTGCCGGCCGATCGTCACCTTCGCGATTCGGTCCTCACCACGTTCGGTGACCTCCTCGGGATCGTGCAGCAGCCAGACTTCCATGTCCAACTGATCGAGTTCGCTGGGTGAGATCGGCGGGAAGCGAGGATCCTCGCGAGCCGCGTTGCGAGCCGCTCGCTGCAGAGCCTCGTCGAGACGAATCGACTGCCCCTGCAGCCCCATACAACTCCGCAACTGTCCCGAACGCTTCAGGCTGACGAACGCGCCCGAGAGGATCCGCGCGGCGGTGCCGCCCAGGTCGGGGTCGGGCCATTCGAGTGGATGACCAAGAACTGCGGCCTCGACGGCTGCCGCAGCCGCATCGACAATCGCCCGTTGCTGTTGATCGTCAAGTGTGCGTTCGTCGGCGGGTTCCGGCGGTTTCTGGACCATCGAGGAAATCCCCTGTGTGAAGACGGCGTCGATGTGCTTGGCGTCGCTGCCGTTGTCGGTCGAGACGATCGGCAGGGCATATTTTGACATGTCGACGGTTTGTCGCTTGCGTCCCCAGTCCCCGGGCCGAGCCTCGAAGAGGCCGTCGAGGGCGGTTCCACAGAAGCGGCAGTCGCCATCGTCGAGATTCCAGGTTCCCAGTTCGTGCCAGTCCCGCTCGATCAACAACTCGCGGCAATTGGGACAGAAGGTGCTTTGTCGGGCCGCGTCGTTCACGTTGCCGACGTAGGCGTACTTGAGTCCGGTTGCCAGGGCAATTTCGCGTGCGGCAATCAGTGTCTCGTGAGGCGTACGAGGCTTGTCCTGCATCCGAAAGTCCGGATGGAAGGCGGTGAAGTGGACCGGGACACTGTCACCGAGGTGTTCAAGGATCCAGTCGCACATCTTCTGCAGTTCGTCCGGCCCGTCGTTCTCGTCGGGGATCAACAGGTTGGTGATCTCGAACCAGATGTCGGTTTCGTGTTTGAGCCAGGTGAGCGTGTCGAGGACGGGTTGGAGGTGTGAGAGGGTCAGGTGCTGGTAGAACAGTTCGGTGAAGGCTTTCAGGTCGACGTTGGCGGCATCGAAGCACTCGAAGACGGGTTCCCGGGCGACATCGGAGATGTAGCCGGCGGTGACGGCGACGGTCTTCAGGCCACGTTGGTGACAGGCTTCGGCGGCATCGATGGCGTACTCGGCCCAGATCACCGGGTCGTTGTAGGTGAAGGCGACGCTGCGACAGCCGGTGGCCACGGCCGCCTCGGCGATGGCCTCGGGCGTGGCCCGTTCACTGAGACGCTGGATTTCGCGTGATTTCGAGATGGACCAGTTCTGGCAAAACTTGCAGCCGAGATTGCAGCCGGCGGTGCCGAAGCTGAGTACAGCGGTGCCGGGCAGAAAGTGGTTCAGGGGCTTCTTCTCGATGGGATCGATGCAGAAGCCTGTGCTGCGGCCGTACGTGGTGAGTACCATTTCGCCGTCGACGTTTTGCCGAACGAAGCAGAAGCCACGGTCTCCTTCCTTGAGCAGGCACTCGCGAGGACAGAGGTCACAGAGGATGCGGTCACCGCGGCGAGTCCACCAGCCACCCGGACGCAGTCCGTCGGCGCGATGTGGAGGCGGTGGCAGGAGGACGGAGTCGACCATCGCCGCGAGGATACCGAGAGGTCATGGCCGTTGTCGACGGGGATCGTCAACCCGGCCGCGGCGTCGGGCCGCGTCGGCCTCGGCCATCCGGCCGGCCTCTTCCAGGCAACCGGCCAGCAGCAACCACACCTGACCGTCGCCGGGATGGCGGATGACGAAGTCGTTGAGCCTGTCGATGGCGCGGTCGAGTCGTCCCTGTTCCTGCAGGACCCCGGAGAGACTCTCGACGTACTTGCCACGGTCGGGGTCGATTCGGCAGGCGGTTTCCAGGTGCGCGATGGACTCGTGCATCAGCTGCGGTTCGCCGGACTGTCGCGAGGCCTGGCCCAGCAACATGCCGAGGTTGTGGTGAACGCGGGCGGTCTCCACGTGACCGGACCCGAACTGCCGTTCGATCAAATCCATCGCCGCCAGGTAGTGGTTCCTCGCGTCATCGACCTTCTGGCTGGAATTGACGAGGTTGGCCAACTGGTTGTGTGCCAGCCAGCAGCCCGGGTTTCGGGCCAGGGTGTCTCGCCACAACCGTTGCGGCGACTGGTAGATGCCGACCTGCTGCCAGGTCAGCCCGGCCAGCAGGGCGACCAGGCCGATCGAGGCGATCTTCAGGGGCAGACGCTCGATGTTGCGAACACGTGCCGCATGGGACAGGCCACCGACGACCAGGGCAATCACGCCGGGCAGGGCGACGTACTGGTAGTGATCGGCAACCAGTGAGTAACGGAAGAAATAGATGTCGATCATCCCGAGCACAGGGGCCAGGTTCAGCAGGGTGTAGAGCACCGCAGCCAGTGGCCCCCGGCGGAGTCCGGTTCTCGTGGCCCAAATCAGGACAACCAGCACTGACAGGCCCGCCGCCAGCGGCAACCACTGCAACACTTTGGACGTGTCGAACTGCCACAGCGGGTACACGAACGCCAGGTCGAGTGGAACCAGCGACTTCTGGAGATAGAACCAGGCGATTGGCCCGGAGGCCATCACCCGTTCGGCGAGGTCCGCCTGGCGAATCGTTTCATCACCAATCGCCCGCACCTGCTGGAACCAAATCTCGACTCCGCTCATCACGATCGACACCACCCAGAAGGGCAGCGTTCTCACGGCATCGGTCCGGGTTACCTGGCCACGTCGCCACCAGGCCAGTACCAGCAGCAGCATCGGCAGTGCCACGATGGCTCCCTTGCTGAGCATGCCCAGGAGAAATGCGACGACGGCTGCCAGGTATCGACTCCGACGGCTGGTCTGTTCGAAATCGAGAAACTGCCACATGGCCACCAGGTAAAACACCATCGCCAGAACGTTTTTTCTCTGGGTGATCCAGGCGACCGATTCGACATTGACCGGATGGACAGCAAAAACCGATGCGGCCAGCCACGCTCCGGGAACCCCGAGTTGAACCAACACCTTCCACAGCAGCAGGCTGGCTGTGGCATGCAGCAGGACGTTGATGACGTGGTAACTGGTCGGATGGGGCAGGCCGGTCGCCGGGTTGGTGCCGAAGAACTGGTGTTCGATCCAGTAACTGGTCCAGGTCATCGGCCAGTAGTTGAAGGCTTCGGAGGAGAACCAGATGGCCGAGAGGCCCTGCCGCTGGACCAGGGCGAGGATGGCTGTCAGGTCGTCGTCGTTCCAGATGAAACCGGCGTCGAGGACGGGGAGGTAGGCCAGCAGCGTGGCGGCCAGCAACGCGGCAGCCTGCCACACGATCTCGCGTCGTGACCGCGAGGCGGTGGAATTCGGGTCGGCTGTGGAGGCGGTTTCGGTCATGGTGACGTTTGGCCATCCGGGGAGAACATGTCCGGCACGAGTTGTGTTCGGAGGAATTCTTCCAGTGACCGGGCGACGATGTCGTGGGCGATTTCGTTCGGATGGTGATCGGTGGGGTGTACCCAGAGTTGTTGATCGGTGAGTCCGCGGAAGTCGGGCAACAGGTCGTGTACCGGCAGTCCGAGATCACCGCATGTCTCGTTGACAAAGGTGTGGATCGCGGTGAACGGGTAATCCTCCAGCGACATCAATTCCGGGAAGATCGCCAGCCCGACCCGGAATCCGTGGGTTTCGGAGAGTTCGACAATCCGGGCCAGTGCGGCTCGAGATGCCGGCCAGTCCATTTGCCGGGACGACGAGCTGGCGTTGTCGAAGAAGGCTCGGGGATTGGTGAAGTAGGCCTGGCTGTAGTGCGAGATCATCCTCCGTCTCAGGTTCCGGACTCGCCACGAGTACTGGAACCAGTCGAGCAGGTGAGAGTGACGGGCCAGTCCGGTTGGCTGCAGGTAGACTCCGTCACCTTCTCCGTTGTTCCAGAAGGCCACGGCCGACTCGTCCCGGTAGATGTCGTTGAGGTAGAAGATGACGAGCACGATGTCGGGAGCCAGCGTGAGCCAGCGGTTTTCGAGGGTGACCTGCTGGTCGCGAGTGTTGTAGCCCTGTGTGCCGGCGTTGAGGACTTCGATGGGTCGTTGCCCACCCAGGCGACCTTCGAGGCGACGCAGAAACGTATGCTCTTCACCAACACCGACGCCGAACGTGAACGAATCGCCCAGCCCGAGAAGTCTCAGGGTTCCGGCGGGTTTTTCTCGTGTCACCTCGGGGCCACGGAGCCCCAGCTTGTTGACGGTCATCTCGACCCCGTTGCGGTCGTCGAAGTATCCGCGGGGGTTCGAGGCGTACTCGATGCGGAAGCGGGCACCGGGGGTGTACTGGCCCATGTCGACACCGGCGAAGGGACTGGGTTGCTTGATCAGTCCGTCGGCCCACATGTCACTGCGTTGGAACGAGTTGCCGTCAAAGACGCTCCAGCGGGGTGGACGGAATCGCTCGGGGCGGGTGTCGGTGACCTGGAGGCCGGCTTCGGCCACGATCAGCCCGAGTGCCAGTCCTCCGACGATCGCCAGCAGGCGTTTCCGGCCGCGTGACGGCGATGATGACATGGGGGTCCCGACGCGGTCGCTGGATTTTGGCTGGGAAGCTCGCGAAGAAAAGGCCGGAGTTTTCACTCCGGACTGGAAGCGATCTCATCGGCCGGCGGCAGTGGTTGCGAACCGGATCCCCCGATCCGACAGCCGACCCAGCCGACAATCATGGTGACCGCCAGCGCCAACGGGGAAATCCACTGGAAACTGATCGGGTCATTGCAACTGGTCCTCATTTCGCCGGTGACCTTGTCCTTCAACTCGATGAACTCGGTCCCGAACACCTCGGGGTTGATACCGAACTGGTCGAACACCAGGTAGGTCAGGGGGCCCGAGAAGGCGATCATCACGGCGGTGGCGGTTCCGACGATTGTTCCCAGCCAGACGGCCCATGGTCTGGGGTTGCGGACGAACAGGGCAAAGAAGAACAACCCGAAGATCGGCACGGTCAGCAGGTTGACCGTCTTGCCGGTCATCTCGGTGATGTTTCCCTGGATGAACCGCATCAGCGTACTGCTGAGAACGACGAAGCCGCCGATCGAAACGGCCAGGATCCGAGCCAGCCTCAGCTGGGCTTTCTCGGACATCTCGGTCTTGCGGAAACGGCTGATGAAGTCCCGCAGCACCACGGCGGTGACCGAGTTGACCCCCGAATCGATGCTCGACATCGCCGCGGCGAACATGGCGGCGACAACCAGTCCCGAAACGCCCACCGGCAGGTGATAGGCGATGTAGCGGGGGAACAGCTTGTCGGCATTGTCCTTGAGTCGGATCGAGTCGGGCAACTGGTCGAGATTCTTTTCGAAGTAGCCCAGCAGGGAGAATCCCACGGCACAAAGCGTCACGGTCACGACGCTGCCGACGATCAACTGGGTGGCCAGGGCCCGGCGAGCGGCCTTGGCGTCGGTGGTGGCCATGAATCTCTGGACCGTCGTCTGGTCACCGCCCAGCGTGGCGATGTACCAGATGGTGGAACTGAGCAGTGCGCCCAGTCCCGAGACCCTCAGCTTGAAACTGACCGCTCCGTCCTCGATTGGCAACAGAGGTTGGGAATCCCAGTTGGCGTGCCAACCGGTGGGGATCCAGCCGAAACCACCGAAGTCATAGGTGACCGTGGCGACGACCAGCAGCGCTCCACCAAACAGCAGCACCGTCTGGAGAAAGTCGGTGATCACGACTGCCTGCAGTCCGCCCAGCGAGGTGTAGATGACGGCCACCACGCCGGTGACGGCCGCCACGACGGGGATCCATTTCGGGTCGAGTCCCATCATCACCGTCATGGCCTCGGCGGCCAGATAGACCAGCAATGTCATCCAGACCAGTCGCAGGGCCAGGAACATCGTCGCCCCCAGCAACCTCAAGCCCAGGCCCAGCTTCTCCTCCAGCAACTCGTAGGCACTCGTCACCCGGAATCTCATGTAGATCGGCAGCATCAGGTAGGCGACCACGAAGAAGACGACCGGCAGTCCCAGCAACGAGATCTGGTTCACCGGTCCCTTTCCGGCCGCTTCGCCGGGGACCGAAAGATAGGAGATTGTGCTCAACAACGTCGCGAACAGCGAGACGCCGATCAGCATCGGGTTCATGTTGCCGCCGCCGGTGAAGTAGTCCTGCATCGACTTCTGCCGACGGCTGAAATACAGGCCCAGCGCGATTGTCGAGGCAGCGTAGAGAACGATCAGCACCCAGTCAGGCCACTGCAGGCCGATCACCTGCTCGGCCGCCTGCTTGGCATCTTCACCCGACATGTCTGGTCACCAATTCGTGTTAGGACGTTGCCAATTAGACCGTCGTGCGGCCCAGTGCCACAAGCAGGCCGCCGGTTACTTGGCCAGGTACTCGGAGAGGGCTAGCGCCATATGAGACATTCCCATTCCCCCTCGTTTCTGGTGCTGTCGCATCTGCGGTGCAAAGGCCTCGAGTGTCTGTTGTGCGTAAGTGCGGTACTTCGCCTGGCCGGTTCGCTTGGCCAGTCGAACCAGGTTGCGAACGCTGGTGCTGTTGCCCGAGGGCAGCACGCTGTCGAAACCGTTCTGGGTTCGGGCCAGGAGCTCCTCGTGGTTGTGCGACGTGAAATAGAAGCCATGGCGGGTTTTGTCCCAGTAGAGCGAGATTTGCTCGTCGGTCAGTTTCTGTGCCGCGGTCAGCCACTTCGCGTCGCCGGTCGACTGGTGCAGTGCCAAGAGGCCCTCGACCAGGAACGCGTAATCGACCAGGTAGGCGTGCAACTTGGCTTTGCCTTTGCGGTAAGTCCTCAGCAGGTGGCCCTTGGACTTGTCCCGGAGCCTGGTGAGCAGAAAGTCGGCGGCTTTTGCGGCCGCCAGGGTGTACTCGGGTTTCTTCAACACGCGACCGCCGTCGGCGAGGCTGCGGATCATCAGTCCGTTCCAACTGGTCAGCACCTTGTCGTCCAGTAGCGGCGGCTTGCGTTTTTTTCTGGCCGCCAGCAACGTCCGGTGCATTTGTTTCACCAGGTTGGTCTGCTGGGTGTCGGCGATCGAGTCCTCAAGAGGCACAGCCCGGAACAACACGTTGCCGTGTTCAAACTCGGGCTTGTCAACCACGCCGAACAGTTTCCGGTAGGTCTTGGCGTTCTCACCGAGCAGTTGATCGATTTCGGCCCCGGACCAGACATAGTACTTGCCCTCGATCGCGTCGGTCTCGGCGTCCTGGGCCGAGAAGAATGCTCCGTCGGGGTCGGTCATGTCACGGAGAACGTAGGTGAACACATCCTCGGCGACAGCCCGGAAGGCTGGGTGTGCGGTGCGGGCGAAGGCCGTGACATACAGTCCGGCCAGTTGCGCGTTGTCGTAGAGCATCTTCTCAAAGTGAGGCACGTGCCACTGCCGGTCAGTACTGTAGCGGTGGAAACCACCACCGACCTGGTCGTGAATGCCTCCGTTGGCGATCGCCAGCAGCGTATGGTCCAGCACCTCGGTCGCCGGCTTCTGGGCCGATTTGCCGGCCTGTTCCAGGTCCGCTGCGTGAGCCAGCAACTCGAGTTTTGGAGGAGTCGGGAACTTGGGCCGATCTGCGCGGCTACGGCTGAACCCGATGCCACCGAACCGGGTGTCGTGCGAGTTGACCAGGGCGGCCAGGGACGTGTCGACCAGGGTCTTGTCGAGATCCGCCGATGCCAGGACCAACCTCCGTCGCAATGTCTGCCGCAACGCCTGGGTCAGTGCCTTCGCGTTCACCTCGGCCGATTCCTTGTCCTCTGTCCATAGCTTGTCGATCGACTTGAGCACCCCGAGAAATCCGGGCGGACGATTTGGCTGATCGCGAGGCGGGAAGTATGTGCCACCTGCTACCGGTCGGGTATCAGGGGTGAGGAACATCGAGAGCGGCCAGCCGGTCCCTCCTCCGGCCTGGCTGACGTAGATACTCAGGGCCGTCATGTAGATGTCGTCGATATCCGGCCGTTCCTCTCGGTCGATCTTGATGTTCACGAAGTGCTCGTTCATGAACTTGGCGATCTCGGGGTCCGAAAAACTCTCTCGCTCCATCACGTGGCACCAGTAGCAGCTGCTGTAGCCGATTGAGAGGAAGATCATCTTCTTCTCTTTCCTCGCCTTCTCCAGCGCTTCGGGGCCCCACGGATACCAGTCGACGGGGTTGTGCGCGTGCAGCAGCAGATAGGGGCTGGTCTCACCGGCCAGGCGATTGGCTCGACGTTTTTCGCCGGCGTGTGGTGCCTTTTTCTCACCGGAGTGAGTCGATGTTGAGGCTGACGGAGCGGGTTTGTCCTTGGATGTCTTCGGTTTCTCAGCCGGTTTCTCGGCTGGTTTCTCGGCTGGTTTCTCGGCTGGTTTCTCGGCTGGTTTCTCGGCTGGTTTCTCGGCTGGTTTCT
>MDTE01049589.1_pt1 | contig 29985 bp, 23 predicted proteins | sample 811231 | NCBI WGS metagenome assembly MDTE01 (sample SAMN05326651, study PRJNA326480) | marine metagenome | isolation source: seawater | place: Indian Ocean: Red Sea | collected 2010 | reverse complement strand
TTCATCGGCCCAGATGACCAGGTAGCTTCCGGCGGCAATGACCGTGTTTTCAGGAATTTCCCATTTGAATGGGTTGGTGGGATCGTCGCTGAGATACATGCCCGAGAGGTCCACTGCTGTCTCACCATAATTTGTCAATTCAAGCCAATCTTCCAGCTCGTCTTGGGGATCTCGGTTGCTCTTTGTATTTGCGGCCAGAAACTCGCTAATCGCGACGGTTGCTGCTGTGCCGTCGTTGGGTTTGATCGAGATGTGTTCCGCGGGCGGTCGTACCGGGATCGTATTCAGGTCCCGAATCGCGTCATGTGTAAGCAGGAAATTGCGCCGCTGCCCGATGAACTCGAGCAGACTGGGACTATTGGCAGGCGGACGGTCCGCTGAAGGGGCTGTGGCCGCCAGAAAGGCGTCCAAACTGCTGAGCTTACGTGTATCGGCGGCCAACTCATCTGCCAGTAACGCGCGGTATCTGGCAATCACGGGTGCCAGCCGGTCGCTGTGCAAGCTCACTTCGGCCAGCGCTCGCAGGTAGTGGAGGTATTGCTGCCGGTAGGCAGGGACGGCCAGAATCCGGCTGCGCAGCGGCATCCGCGGGCTGTCCAGTCCGACCAAGGGATCGAGTTCATGTCCTCCGGAACCGCCGAAGCTTCCAGGAAACCCCCTGCCGCCTTCTGGAGGAAAACCTCTACCGTCCCGACCACCGGGTGGCCCACCAAAACCGGGCGGGAATCCCCGGCCTCCCGGACCGCCTCGACCCCCACGTCTCCCTCCACCATGGGGTGCCTGGAATGCTTCATTCATGTCATGGGGGATGATGTGAAAGACGCCGGTCGGATCCCGGTAGATGCTGTAATCACTAGCCCGAGTCCAGTAACCGTCACCGTTGACCAGCGCTACGTCGAGTGCCAGAAAGCGGAGCAGGCCATCGACGTTGAGAATCGGTTCGATCGCCTCCGGCAGCTGCTCGGTTGGTGTCTCGTTGAGAACCCGGCACAGATTGACGAGCGCCAACCAGGAGTCATGTCGGTCCTTGGATTTGATCTCAAAACGCTGTCGATAAGGATCAAGTTCATCGCCCAAATCACGCAGCCCGCCGTCCGCACCGGGACTACCCGGAACTTTCCACCGCGCGCCAACCATCACGCCGTAGTTTTCGTGGAGGAAGTCGGTGTTGAATTGTTGCACGTTGCAGTAAATACCCCAGCTTTCTCCATTGATGACCACTTTCACAAAATTGGCTTTGGGTACTGGCAGGTAGTCTTGCGCTACCAGGGAGTACAGGACGCTACTGAGCATCGAGGGGTCTCCGCTGGAGTTGAGCAGATTCAATGTCTTGTATCCGTACAGCCGTTGGTCCTTATGCACCAGGTCCATTGTCAGATTGAGGGAACGTTTTGATCCCGCCGGTACGTGTCCAAACGAAGATTGCCCACGAAATCGGAGTCCGACCAGCGGGAAGGAAGTGCCGTCGACAATGACGGTGGCTGGCATCGCTACATCGGTGTGTTTGAAGTCCGCCATTTGCGATTCCCAATCGTCCGTGTCGAATTCGATAAAGATGGTTCGCAATACGGCCGGTTCGTAGAGTGAGGCATCTGGATAATGGTCGGCCTCCTCAAGTGTCACTTTGGGACCAGGCCTGCCAGGTTCTCTGGCGGGTCCGCGTCCTCCGCCTGGTCCTCGAGTGCGCCCGAATTCACCACCGCGTCTTCCGCCCGGGCCGCGTCCGCCCCGTCCGGACCCACCGCGATCAGCGAGGGCGGCCAGCGCTAGTTTGCGTTCATCTGCGTCAAGATACCCATTTGCATCCTGGTCGAATTCGGCCGCCAGTTGGATCTGTGGGCGGTTGGGACCCATTCCTCGACCGGGCCTGCTACCGGGAGGGCCAGGGAAGCGTGGCAGCAGCTCTTCGAGTGTCAACGTGCCGTTACGATCGCGATCCAGGCCACGCAGGATCTCTGGTGCGCGGCGCATTTCGGCAGCTGAAATTTCACCATCCCGGTCGGTGTCGAGCGCGAAGGACAAAGGGTCAGGGGGTGGACCAAAACGGGGTTCAAAACCGTCGCCGTCATCTGGTGGCTGGGCTGCTAACGCAGAGACAACCAATGCGGCCAGAACCGGCAGACACAACCAAAGACGGGGGTTCCATGTCATCATCAACGAGCCCTTGAATGCGGGAGACCCTTGCATGCGGGAGACCCTTGCATGCGGGAGACCCTTGCATGCGGGAGAGACGTGTAACCGTATTCTGATCGTTGTTCCCCTATCGAACAACGGCGTACCGAGCGTTGAGTTGCCGGCAGACGGGTTCCGGCAGACGGGTTGCGGTACCTGCCCGTCAGTAACTGAACCGACCCAACGCTGTTGCCGAGCGGAAGTTTCGCAATATTTCCCGTGCCGTGCGGAAAAATGACTAGCACCGGGCGCGATCGGCTACTGGTTTTATGACTGCGTTGTTTCTGGCAGATCGACTACCTCTGTGGCTGCCCGTCGTCGTCTCAGCAGCGTGTCGAAAAAATTGGGTAGAAAAGATCCAGCCTCTCATGGCCAGGTTTGTTGGAACGGCCCGGTAATTAGCTAGAATAACGGCAACTTCTTTCACGTTTAACGAGCCGCTCGCAGCAAGGCAAAGATCATGACGTTTCGGCAACTTCCACGTCGTCAGTTTCTGCAGGGAACCGGTTTGGCACTAGCCAGCGCACCGTTACTGGCCGGCGCGGCCGAGCCGGAGGCGGGCCTGCAAGGCCGCCTCTACAAGACACTCAAGATTGGTATGGTGGGCGTGCCGGGAAGCCTGACAGACAAGTTCAAGGCAGCCAAGGCGGCCGGCTTTGGGGCCATTGAATTGAATGCGCCTGGTATCGACGTGGCTGAAACGAAGAAGGCCATCTCCCAGAGCGGCCTTCCGGTTGACGGATCCGTTTGTTCTTCGCATTGGCAAATTCGCCATACCGATAAAGATCCAGCCAAGCGCCAGACAGCGCTGAAGCATCTCAAGCAGGCGCTGCGGGAAACCAGTGCAGTGGGTGGTCACACGGTGTTGCTGGTGGTGGGTCATGGCAATGATGGACCGGAACAGGAGATTTGGGACCGTAGCATCGAGAACATTGCCAAGGCAGTGCCACTGGCGGCAGAATTGGGCGTCGCGATTGCCATTGAAAATGTCTGGAATCATTTTTGTTACGCGCATGGTAGCGGGTCAGAGTGGGACGCAGACCAGCCCGCGGACAAATTTGTGAAGTACGTCGATGCATTCAATTCACCCTGGGTTGGCATGCAATTTGATATCGGCAATCACTGGAAATATGGGAATACGGCCGATTGGATTCGGGCTCTGGGGAAACGCGTGATCAAGTTGGATGCCAAGGGGTTCTCGCGCGCCCAGAACAAATTTACCAAGATCGGTGCAGGTGACCTGGATTGGAAGTCGGTGTCCCACGCCTTGATGGAGATTAACTTTTTTGGCTGGTGTGCTGCCGAAGTTGGCGGTGGTGATCAGGCGCGGTTAAGTGAAATCTCCACCAATATGGACCGCGTCTTCGGATTGGGTTAAACCATTTGTTCGCAATCTTATCCAGGTTGTCGTCTTTGTTTTGATGGCTCAGACAGATCTACTTCAAACTTATTGCTTGTGAGGCCTTCATCGATGAATGTGAATTGGAATCGCCGCTCTCTGCTGGGACACTCTCTGCTCGCGGCTGCCGGTCTCGGGCCTGCTTCCCAGTGGGCTATTGCTGCGGAGAAAGCACCGCTGTTCAAGATTTCGTTGACGCAGTATTCACTTCACCGCATGTTGGCCAGTGGCAAGCTGGACAACATGGACTTTACGGCGTTTACGCGTAAGGAATTTGGGATCAACGCAGTCGAATACTGGAACCGACCCTTCTTCAAGCAGGCTGAGGATAAAGCCTATCTGGCCCAAATGCGGAAGCGCGCAGATGATGTGGGGATTCAGGGTCTGGTGATATTGATCGATGGCGAGGGAAACCTCGGAGATCCCGACAGCGCGGCTCGCAAGGAATCGGTACGCCGGCATCACAAATGGGTTGTCGCGGCCAAGCAGCTTGGTTGTCACTCGATCCGGGTAAATGCCCGCTCAAAGGGTAGTTATCAGGAGCAACTCAAGCTCTCAGCGGACGGACTACGGCAACTGTCCGAGTTTGCCGCGACGCTAGAAATGAATGTCATCGTCGAGAATCACGGCGGTTTGTCATCCAACGGCGAGTGGTTGGCGAAGGTGATGAAAACGGTCGGAATGAAGAACTGTGGCACACTTCCGGATTTCGGAAATTTTGGTGACTACGACCGGTATAAAGGGGTGCGCGAAACGATGCCGTTTGCCAAGTCGGTCAGTGCCAAGGCGCATGATTTTGACGAGGCAGGTAATGAAACCAAAACCGATTTTCTCAAGATGATGAAGATCGTGCTGTCCTTCGGTTATCACGGCTACGTGGGGATTGAATTCGAGGGTGGCCGGATTTCCGAAGTCGAGGGCGTCCATGCCACACAGCGTTTGCTGAAACGCGTTCGCAAACAATTGACGGTTTGATGTCGCCTGGAGTGGAAACCTGCCGGACCCAGCCCGGGCTGATGTTATGGTTTGTGGGCGGGTTCGCGCCGGGGCGCCAGGATGCTCGTGGTTCTCAGCCGTTATCCCAGCGGGTTTCAATTCCCTGCCGCTGCAGCAGTGACTGGAAATCCTGTAACTGCTGCCCCGCTTGGCGGACGCCCGCCGGTGGCAGATGCTGATCGATTGCAAAACGCACGAGGCAGCCAGCGGCTTCGCCGATTCCCCATTCCACGGGATGCAATCGGTAGCATCCCGTAGTGATATGGGTGGTCGCAATATTCTTGGCGGCCGGCAACAGGTTCTGGACGCGTTGTGGAATCAGCGCGCCCAGTGGAATTTGAAATGGCAGTGAGGCGAAGTCGATGTAGTTGTCGCCGCCCGTGCTGGGATGCAGGTCAATGGGATAGCTTCCTACTCCGACCGAGTCGAAGAAGTCAGCAGCTCGCACCCGTTCTGCTGGCTGCCCCGTGGCCAACGCGCGATTTTCTCGTCCCACATGTTCTTCGCGAATCGTAAACAGGCCACGGATACGTCGTGACTCTCGCACGTAGGGGTATTGCGCCAAACCGTCTTCTGTGCCCATGATGTCGGGTCGCAAACGCAGGCCTGGAAATCCCTCCTTGCCATCATCACGAGGCGCCTCGGTTTGCAGCCAGTAGAGAAGTGACAGACTGAGTTGCTTTGCCTGCTGGATGTGTTGTTCCCGTTGACTGGCGCTGACGCCCACTAAATTGCCTAGCAGATAGTCGTTTTGCGGCCAGTTCAACAGACTGATGTCACTGTCGTAATGTCCTGGAAGAAACTGCCGGGCTGCAGCGATCCGCCGATACCGCCAGAGGTTGAGAACGCCCGCGGGAGTCGATTGGGACGGATGGAACCCGAGTGTTTTCGGTTTTCCACTGCGGGGGTGTGTGTAGGTAAAATCGAGTAATCGCCCTGGCCAAGGGGGGGACAATTGAGGCGTGTAACTGCGCCAGAAGTCGTAGTCCTGAGGGCGATCGATGGTATGGTCCTGCTGTTCCAGGTAGTCGACGGCCAGACAGACTGTAAAGGCTTGCTGGTTTGCCGGGTTGGCCTCTTCGGCCGCGTGTAATTCTCCTGTGTCAGCGCGCGATTCCGCGCCAGTGACGAACTCGGTTCCGGTTAGCGGGAGCAGATCTCCCAGCTCGGTTGCATCGAGGAAATAAGACCCCTGCAGCACGCGTAATTTCCCCGACCGCAGTGAGCGTACCTGGACTGCGCGAATCCGATCGCCGTCAACATCGGCACTGACCGGTGCGTAGCCGGTCAACAGAGACATACGTCGGCTACTGCAATAGGGTGCCAGCCAGGCGCGCAAGACTGCGTGTGCGACCCGCGGCTCATGGCATAGTCGCGAGACACTTCCTCCTCCTGGATTCAAATGAACCTGGTCCCGAAACTCCGGTGCCAGCGGATAATGCTGCCGATAGTAGCTGCGGATTCTCTTGCGCAGTTCCCGATAGGATTTTGGTGCACCACGTTGCTCGATCCAGCGATGTTCATCCGGAGGTACGCCCTGGGAAGTCAACTGACCACCAATCCACTCGGCAGGTTCGGTCATTACAACCCGCAGTCCCAGCCGCAGCGCGGCCAGAGAAGCAGCGCAGCCGCCGAGTCCACCGCCGATAATGACGACGTCGGCACCTTGTTCCTCGTTTTGTGGTTCACCACGTACTGGTACCAGAGGGACCATCGCCGACAGTGTTCCGGTGGCCGCAGTCAGGCTTTTCAGAAAGCGCCTGCGCTGTTGTGACCGCGGTGGCAGTTCAGCAGGAGGTGGGCTATCGGTGGGGTCCATCGTGACCTTCATGTGGGAACAAATCGGCGCCCCGGATCGGCTTCCGGAGTCTGTTACGCGCTCATCGGCAAGGTTCCCGGGATGCGTGTCCGCTAGCTCCGCTGTGGTCTTTCGTTGGCCGCTTCCAGGTTGACAATCAGCAGATGCCACAGCGTACTAACGGATTTGAATCCAGGGAGTTTGCAGTGCCGTACGTGGCGCCATTTGCGGGTATCGGTAGTAGGTTTGCAGACAGAGGGTTGCCAACGCAGTTGTATAAACGCGTCCTCCATAGTTACCCCATACCGAGTCGGGATCCCAGCTACCTGCCTCCGGGCCATCGGTTCGTTGTTGTGGGAGCAGGGTTTGAAGGAGCGCTCGGTTCCAGGTTTTCCAGGGTTCACCGCCAAGTTGAAACAAACCCAAACTGCCGTAGTACCAGTAGTAGTAATTGATGGGAGTCGGGCTGGGTAACGACCGTCGCAGCAGCTCGACGGCACCGGTTTCGATGGCAGTATCACGAGGAAGTTGCAGGAAGAAGCGGCAGACAAGCGCTTCGGCAGTCATGGAGGGTGTGGGACGTTCTCCGCGGCGGTAGCTGGCCAACCCCGGCTGGCGCGTTGAACTCACGCTTTGTAGGAATCGCAGCATGCCGGTGCGCGTCCGGGCGGGGACTTCGATGCCGGCCAATTGTGCGGTTCTCAGTGACATGACTTGCCAGCCGAACTGACTGGTATCACCGCGGTCGCCAGGCTGGTAACGCCAGCCACCGGTCGTTGGATGCTGTGCATTGAGTGTAAATTGGACACCCTGTTGCAAATAAGGCTGAAGTCGTTGGTCGCCGCTGGCAACGCAAGCTTCTCCAAGCGCCAGTAGCGCAATACCGTGGCAGTACATCTGGGCGTACAACCCGGCGTTTCCACCTAAATTTCCGTCAGCTGTTTGCTGTCGCAGCAGGTACTCTAACCCGAATTGAATCGACTGCCTGGCTTCACCTTGGAGATGGGTTTGTCCCGACCCCAGTAACGCGAGTAGTGCCAGTCCGGTAATCCCGGAATCGGCGTTGGCTCCAGCGCGATTGCGTTGGCGGTCGGCCATGGGCGCCTCGCGGCCTCCGCCAAAACGGGCTGCGTCCCAATGTCCGTCTGGCTCTTGATTGGCCACGAGCCACTGAAGTGCGGCAGCGACAGCCCCTTCCGTGTGTTCTCCACCTCCACCGCTGAGAACGATTGCCGGGCGACGATCTGCAGCCCGGTGTGCGTAGCGTGAACGAGCCCTGCGCGCGGGTATTTCGCTCGCATCGATAGCTGGGGTTTCGGTAATCTGACGCGCTCGGTGCTCGGCGGGTGCTGGGGGCGCAGACTCAATGTTGGTAACACTCGCTGGTCGGCTAGGCGGATTGCGCGCGCTTAATGGCGGGGACGCGTTGGTGTCTAGTGGTCCAGGTGATGTGGCAGGGAGTGAGCGATTCACGGTGACGAGATTTTCTTCGCGCGGTGCAGGATCCTGGTCGGGGAGCGCGGGGGGTTGATCGGGGATCACAGGAGCTTGATCGGGGAGCGCAGGATCCTGGTCGGATCCTGTGTTGACCAGATCGGGCGCCTGAGAGGGATCGGGAGGCAGCTGAGAACTTTGCGTTCTACTGTCAGAGGGTACTGGAGGTGTTACCGCTGGGAGCGCTGCAGCCACTGGATCAGGCGTTGCGTTTTCCTCATCGGGAAGCGCTGTTTTCTCAGTGCGTTCTTCTGATTGGCCGGGTTCTGCGTCGTTTACAGGGGGCTGATTTAGGAGAGGATTCTCCACAGTCTCCGGTGCGATTTCGTCGGCCAAGGCTGATTTGGAGACATCGTGTGGTTCAGGGGATACGGACCGATTTACGATGGATTCGATATCCACTGCCGGTTGTTGCTGGTTCGGTACCGTTGCCGGCCCGGTGGTGCTGAGGGGTGTTTGTGCCACAGAGTCAGTCGACGTGATTGCTGTTGGCGCCGGTTGAAGATCAAGTTCTGCGGTAATGATCCTTAATTTGAAGACGGGCTCTTCGGGAATGACCGGTGGATTGGGAAGCAGGCTGGTGCTGTACGCGTAAATAGCCAGCAGGATATGCGCGAACACTGATAGTACGACACATTTAGAGATCGGCTTGGCCTGGCCCCAGCGTGTCCGTGTCAGTATCAGTAACGCGACCGTAAAGACCGCCAGGCCTAACCACAGCAAGGTGGACAACCACGGGCTCTGCGTCACTCCAAAAGGAGCCTGTAGTTGGCGGGCGGACCATTCGAACCACCGCATGATCACTCCTTTTTTGCCAACCGCACGGAGATTCCCAAGTCAGAAATGCCCGCTTGACGGCACGCCCCTAAAACGGTCGCCACGTTTTGCAGAGGCCCATCTGCGTCGCCCCGCACGATGACACCAAGGCGATTGTGTTGTGTACGTGCCGAGCGGAGCTGTTCGATCAGCTCGTCCAGGGACAGTAATTCCTGCTCCAAGGCGACGCGCCCGTCGCGGTAGACGTTAATCACCCGATTCACCGGTTGTGGATTGGGTTGATCGGCCGCCGAGATCTGGGGGAGTTCCAGTTGGAGTTGCTGTTCCAGTTCGGTGAACTTGGTCCCGACCATGAAGAAAATGATCAACAGAAACACGATGTCGATCATCGGTGTCAGGTTGACGTTTGGCGTTTCGTCGAAATGCGTCTTGAGAGCCATCGAGATCCTCGTGGGGGTGCCTGCAGAGGGCTGCGTTACGGTTGTGGCAGTCCCGGCGGGTCAGGCGGCTTTCTTGCGTTGCTTGGAGGTTGCCGCGGGCTCAAAGTGGTCGGCCGCAATGACATCAACAATTTGTTGGCCGAGAGCGTCGATCTCAATGATCAGGCGATCCACGCGACTGCCGAAAAACAAGTAGGCGATGAGTGCTGGAATGGCAACGGAGAGACCCGCGGCGGTCGTCAAAAGTGCCTGGCCAATTCCCGCGGCCAACAATTCCGGTCTGCCCATGGCACCGGCCTGGACGATGGCATTGAAGGCGCCAATCATCCCCAACACCGTGCCGAGCAAGCCCAGGAGAGGGCTGATCGTGGCGATGCCGTTGAAGAGTCTGAGGTAACGACGCAGTTGATTGGTTACACGCTCGCCTTCATCGATGATCGCTTGTTCGACTTCGACCGCAGGCCTTCCCCACTTCTTGACCGCATTGGCAAACACGTCGACAACCGGACTGCGATTTTCTGTACAGAGTTGTAATGCTTGTTCGCGATCGAGCTGCCCCTCGCGGAGCTGTGACAAGAATCGTTTTACAAACGGCCGTGGGATGACTCGTCTGCGGCGGAGACTAATCGCACGTTCGAAAATAAAGACACACAGGATGAAGCTACAGGCGGCAATGGGAATCATCAGCGGGCCACCATCCTGGAGCATCTGGATCAACCGCTTGGTTGGATTGGCAGTGCTGGCGGAAGCCACGCCGTCTTGTGCAGAAACGCTAGCCGTGGTGAGGGCGAGCACCACGCAACTTGTCGCGCAGCGTGCCGACCATGTTGCCACTAGAGATAGCCTGTCCATACCGCACCCGTTGAGTGGTTCGAGAGAACGCGGTCTCTGGCCGAGACCGGCGAACGTTGCGTATGGCTGTCATCGGATCACTGGCTGGAGCCGAGTGACGGTTTTTCCGATTTTTCTTGCTCAGGTGCTAGCAGTGCATGTGCAGCAGTCTCATTCCAGTACCGCTGGACTGCGCACGACCGGCACCAGAGGCGCTTCTCCTGGAGTGGTGTCGGTCGCTGGTGCGGGTTGCCGCGCCGGTCGCGCTTGCGGCAGCTGGAGTGATCGGTTCTGTGGACGGAGTTGCGGTTTTTCTGAAACTACGGCAAGTTTACGGGGAATCTGTATCCGGGTTCCCACGGGTAGTTGATAAGGGTTGGGTAACAGCCGGCTGTTGAGATCGAGAATTTCTTGCCAGCGATTGCTGTTTCCCAAGTATTTTTCAGCCAAATTTCGCAAGGTGTCCTGGGAGGTGAGGACATGTGTGCCCACGGTATCAGCAACGCGCTCTGGAAACCTTTCAGTGGGGTTGTGCGGGAACGGGTCGGTCGGCACTACAATCTGGGGCGGTTCTTCGGAATGGGTAGTGGTTTCCGGGAGCATCTCGTCTCCGGCAGTATCACTCTTGCCAATGGGAGTCACTTCGATGCGGGGGCTGTTGTTTCCAGTGGGTACTGGGGAGGTGTTGGCCGCTACGGAAAGATCAACGGTCTCGTGATTTTCCTGAAGTAACAGAGGTTGACTCTGCGCGGCGCTGTCCCGTTCGACATGAGGCCGAGGTGTGGATCGACGAAACGGCAGCGCGGCACAGAGACCAAGGCCCACCACGCAAATTGCCCTCAGTAGTCTTGGCATGAGTGTGGATTCCTCTCGAATCTGCTTGTCCCGTACGCGAGCGGGAACCGGTCCTTTTTCTGTTTCGGGAATTGGTGGTACCGGCGCTGCGGATTACTCGATCAGCGCAACAGAAGCAGTCGAGATGGTGCCCCGTTATGCCAGATGTGTTGGATTTCTGGCCCTTTCCAAGTGGTGCGCGGGTGCGCCGGCAGTCGACCAAATAACTCTGCGACGGAGTGTGTTGTCCGCTATGACACGGTGAGTTGGGATGGGTCCGGGCAGGGGCGTTGGTAGCTCACCGTGGGGCGGCGGCCCATTTCGTGGGAAATAAGAGGGGGTTACATGTCGCTTACTGCCGATAATACCGATTGGGATGCACGTTGACGCAACCCGGCCTGTATTTACTCCCTGCCCACGCGCAGAAATCGGGAGTGAGCAATGGGATACCGGAAGACACCGTTCGTGACCCTGGCTGTACTTTTACTGTTGGTTGGATCATCGGTCGGGCAATCTGGCAACGATGCGCTACCCGTCCTGGATCGCTGCCATTGGTTGCGGTTAGAGATCATTCTGGGGCGTCTACACGCCATTGACTGTGGGAACCAGAAGACGTCTTTTTTTCGGTCGCAAGACGCGGGCCGCGGTATTCTGGAAACAGTGCGAACCAGCATCGAGGATGAGCGGCTTTCGATTTGGTTTCGTCGAGTTGACCCGCAATACGATCTGCAATGCGAGATCTTGCACGGTGATCAAGTTCGGCTTGTCAGGCAGGATCGCAAACTGTATCCCGGAATCCGAGTTGAATATCGCCAACCAGCAGTGGGTGATTGCGAGTTGACTATCGTTTCTCGGCAGCGATCAGAACATCTTGCCGCACCTACGTTGTGGCATCTGTTACTGACGGAACCCCACACTACCAGATCCTATTTGATTCCGCTTTTCAAACAGCTGCACTCCGGTTGGGACCTGGTTGCCAAGACACAACGATTAGAATCTTTGCTGATTCAAATGGGGCAGCAGAGCGACCCACGCGGACAAATTGTCAGGTGGGTACATCAACTGGACGCGCCAAGGTTCTTGGATCGACAGGCAGCTGAACGCGCTTTGCGCCGTGCTGGGTTTGTGGCGCTGGCCTATCCGGATCTCCTGAATTCTCGCGAGTTGAGTACCGAACAACGTATCCGCTTGGCCAGAATCCGCCGCGCTTTGGATGTGGAGACCGGCGATACGCCACAGCGAGTTGCCAGTTGGTTGCGCTATGACAAGTTTATCTGGCTCCCCTTGCTGAATCACCGCGCGCTGCAAGTGCGCGAACTTGCCTTGCGCCAACTGCACGAAATCGCGCCAGATGAAGTTGCATTTGATCCAGCAGCGACCACTGCGGAACGACAGCGTCAACTGGTCCATCTTCAGTCCCAGTGGTTGACGCGCTAGCAGTGGGCACGTAATTGCTCCCAAAGCACTTCAGAAGAATCTGGAGTTGTAGTGTCTTTCGCAGGTTCGGTTGCACTACGTGCTGAGGTCCGATGTCTAGTCCTCGGATCCTGGTGTCCGAATCTGCGCGAGAAGTTTGTCCACTTCTTCGTTCGTGATGCCAGCAGCGGCTGTAAATCCGGCCGTGGTGAGCGAGAACTCATTCAACTGATGGTGCATTACCAGTGAAGTGGCACACAGTTGCCGAAAGCCGTCGAACAACCGGAGAGATGTTTGCAGATCACCGCGAATCCGTACAGGTATCAATTCGTTTTCAGTGACTTCGACGAATACGGTAAGCAGGCGTTCTACGGCATTGGCTGATGTGTTGGTAACCTTTAGCTCAAACATCCCGTGTTTGGCAGCGAGTACCAGGATGGCTTGTGCTTCCACTGACAAAGGATCTGCTGGTGGCGCGGCGAGTGACCACCGCTGACTGCACAAACACGCTAAGGCGTACAGTGTAGGGGCGCTACGGCCCAGCTCGTTCCATAATTGGGCTGCTTGTTCATCGGTTCCCAAGTAGCGGTCTAGCATAGGAGTTCCAAATCAACACAGAAGTCGCGAATCATTGTCTATCGTGCAAATGCTACTGCGTCGGTCGCGGAGAATTATTCTGAGGTTCCGAAAAACCGCTTACGCCGGTCCGACCAGTCCAACCGTCCAACAGCAGAAAGCGACGGGGGCTGCGAACAGCAGTGAATCGAGAATATCAAGGAAGCCGCCCAGGCCGGGTATCCAGTGTCCAGAGTCTTTGCAGCGCATGTCCCGCTTCAGCAGGGATTCGGCGAGATCGCCAACAACTCCAGCGATGGCGATCATCAGACCGCAGAGAAACCATCCGATCCAATTGGGCGCTGCGGCTGGAGATAGCATCATGGGGATCAGTACAAGTGGCCAAATGAGTGCTGTCACGACCGCGGTGACAAGTCCACCGATCAAGCCTTCAATCGTTTTTCCCGGACTCAGCCGTGGCGCCAACTTGTGTTTTCCAAACAATCTTCCGAATGTGTAAGCACCCGTGTCGGACATTTTCACAATGCTGATCGTCGACAGCAGGGCGATCATACCCCACAGGGGTTCGGTTGAGTTCACCGTGCGTAACAACACCAGAAAACTTGCCAGCAGTCCTACGTAGCAGATTGCGAATACGGCCAGAGCGACATTTACGAGCGCCTTTCCCGGCTCGTGGTAGCGGAGGACTTCGGCCAGGAATGCCAGCAGGGTTGCACATGCGGTGGCTGCCAAGGGCCAGCCGAGTTTGCCGAAAGGGCAGTCAACGGGGTAGGTATTTCCTGTCAATGGCCATCCCAAGGGGGCGCAAGTGGCCAGGAATACGAGTAGCGCGCCGGTGCAGGTTGACCACCGCGCGGGCCGATGGCCACCTGTGGCCAGCATGTTCAGTAATTCCACCACACCGCCGACAATCGCCAGCAGCAAGATCGGCAACAGCCAGACACCCGCGACGCCCCGTATGGGACGGGTGATGTCGAGGTAGATCAAGCCAAACAAAAGACTGAGGATGATCGTTGCAGAGATAAGGCGCCAGCGAAGCAAAAGCAAGTTCCTTTATTGATTCAGACCGCCAAAGCGACGGTCACGGTTGGCATAAGCAGTGATTGCCTCGTGCAGACAGGGCTCTGTGAAATCGGGCCAGCATCGATCAGTTACCCAGAGTTCGGTGTAGCTGATTTGCCACAGGAGGAAATTGCTGACACGCATTTCACCTGCAGTCCGAACCAGCAAATCAGGATCAGGCATGCCAGCCGTGTAGAGATGTTCTGTGATCGAATTCTCGGTGATGTCTGACCTGGTCATTTCACCCGTTTCAACTTTTCCGGCGATGACCCGCACGGCGTCGACCAGCTCTGCACGGCCTCCATAGTTAATCGCCAGGCAGAGGCGGGTACCTGTGTTGTCTGCACTCAGCTCGATCGTTTTGTCCATCTCTGCGAGTACTCTCGCAGGGATCCCGTCGCGTCGCCCGATGACCTGGACAGAGACGTTTTGACGCATGATCGTGTCACGTTCCTCAATCATATACTGTTCGAGCAAGTGCATGAGGAAGTCGAGTTCGTCTTGTGGACGTTTCCAGTTTTCACTGGAGAGACAAAAAAGTGTCAGCTGGGCAATGTCAAGCCTCGTACACTCTTCGACCGTGCGTCGCACGCTTGTTACGCCGCGACGGTGTCCCATAACTCGCGGAAGATCTTGTCGACTCGCCCAGCGCCCGTTGCCATCCATGATGATGGCAACGTGTCTGGGTCGCAGCTCGGCAGCTACGCCCAGTTGTTCTTCAGCGTCTCTTTTGGTGCGTGTTGCGTTAGTGCTATCGGACACGGCGATCTCTATGTCACCGGTGAGCGAATTCGCGGGTAAAAATCGTCTGGGCCCGATCTGGTCCCACAGATACGACGTCAACGGGGCACCCCACCAACTCACTGACACGCTGGAGATACTGATGCGCACCTTCCGGGAGATCTTCCATCTTTCGGGCAGCAGTCACATCTGTCTGCCAGCCAGGGATTGTCTCGTAGATCGGTTGGATACGCCGCAGATCATCAGCATGGCTGGGAAAGACGTCTAATCGTTGTCCGTCGATCTGGTAGCCGATACAAATCTGGATTTCAGGAAGTTGGCTCATGACATCCATCATCATGACGGCCAGTCCGTCCACCCCACTGAGACGACGCGCGTAGCGTACGGCTACTGCATCGAACCATCCGCAGCGGCGCGGACGACCAGTAGTTGTGCCATATTCGTTTCCCAGGTCCCGGATTGTTTGCCCGATGGGGTTATCCTGTTCGGTGGGAAAGGGCCCGCCGCCGACGCGCGTGGAATAGGCCTTGCAGACACCGAGCACGCGCTGGATCCAACGCGGGGGTACACCCGATCCTGCGGCCACCCCCACACCTGAGCTATTGCTACTGGTGACAAACGGAAATGTACCGTGGTCGATATCCAGCAGAGCCCCTTGAGCGCCCTCAAACAGGACCCGCTGCTGGTCTTCTACTGCGTCCAGCAGGTAACTGGTGGTGTCCTGGACAAAGGGTTGCAGACGCTGCGCGTATTGTTGGAATTCCTCATAAATCTGAGCTGCATCGAGCTGAATGTCTCCTGACAGCCCGTCAAACAACTGTTGCTTGCTCGTTACGATGGAACGGATCTTGTCAGCAAAATCAGGACGCGACAGGTCACCCAGGCGAACTGCCCAGGTCCGTCCCACCTTGTCGCGGTAGCAGGGCCCAATCCCTCTTAGGGTGGTACCAATCGACTCCCCGTCGACCGGTTGCTGGTTGAGCAGGCGATCTTCTTCGAGATGCCAGGGCAGAACGACGTGTAGCCGATCGCTGAGCATTAAATTGTCGGAATCGACTTTGATCCCCCGAGCGAGCAAAGAGTCAATCTCCTCCAGAATTGTCGGCGGGTTGAGAACGACACCCGGTCCGACGACGTTGATCACGTCTGGATTCAAGATCCCACTGGGGATGTGATGTAGTTTGTACGTTTCATCACCGACCACTACGGTATGGCCCGCATTGGCTCCACCTTGGTAACGAACGACGATGTCAAAGTGATCGGTCAGCAGGTCGACGAGCTTTCCTTTCGCTTCGTCTCCCCACTGCAAACCGATAACACAAGTTCCAGGCACCCCAGTTGCTCCCTGAACGAAGGTCCTTCCCGGCCCGAGAATTGCACTTGTGCATTTCACGTGGGTTCTGTGACGTGTTGGCAACAGTTCCACAGGGACGGGAGTATCGAGAGTTTCAGCAGCTGCCAGTCTACGAACCGGGACCGACCAGGGTCAACCAGCCGAAATGCTGTGAAAGCACATTTGCTAGACGTCTTCTGGGGGCTTGGAATACAATTCAGGACAGGTAAACGAGAACTATCATGACTTACTCTGTAGTGCGAACGAGACAACACGTCCTGCTGTTGGGCCTGATTGGTCTGGTTGGGCCTGTCCTGCCGGCCTGGTCTCAAGACCAGTCCGATCGACAGAGCCCATCGACCTCCGTGCCGATCCAGACGAGTCAACTGGTTACGCAACTGGTCGAGCAGTTAGGAGATGCGCGGTTCGACACGCGCGAGCGGGCCACGCGGCGGCTGATCGAAATCGGTTCCGTAGCCCTGCCCGCACTCAAACAAGCGAGTTTGAGCAAGGATCGAGAGATGCGCGCCCGGGCGGCCCGTGCGCTGCGCATTGTTTTTCGCAGAGATCTCCAACAGCGTCGTGCCGCTTTTTTGCGCGAATCGGACAGCGACCGCGATTTTGGACTCGCCGGATGGCGCAAGTTTCGTGTGCTGGTGGGCGATACCCCGATTAACCGCGCGCTGTTCATCGAAATGCATCGTAGTGAATCGGAGCTGGTCCAGGCGGTACAGCAGGGACCGGCTGCCACTAGGTCGGCGTTAGTCCAGCGATACCAGCAACTAGCGCGGTGGAAACAAGGCCAACGTTTTCAACCAGATCAGTCGAAATTATCTCTGGGTACCGTGGTGGCTTTGCTCTTTGCTGTGACCGACAACCAGGTCCAGTTACGTGACCTGGAACAGGAGTTGCCCAACTACCTTTTTCAGCAGGCATCCGGGATGGGCAAGTACCGTGATGCGGTACGCCGCTTGCTGGGGCACTGGGTTCAGGGACTCAAGATTGAAAGCGTCTATCCGGCGCTCTATCTCAGTCTCTTTTACATGGTGCCGGAGGGATTGGTGCCGGCTGAGAAAGTGCTGGAAGAGACAAAGGTGACGGACACGCCACGTGCCGGTGCTGTCGAAGGGCCACATCGCTACCGACTTATGTTTGCGATTTTCGTGACCGCCCGGTTCGGGACGCGCGCGCATCTCGATTTACTCGAGCCGTTGTTGGAAGATGCTTCGCGAACTCCGTACGGAAAGGTGGAGATTCGGGACCTGGCACTGGCTGCTTTGCTGCATCTTTCCGGAAAGAATCTGGTGGAGTTTGGGTTCCTCAGACATCGTCCCAATCCGACGTTTGTCTTTGAGCCGAACCGTCTGTTGTTTGAGTCTCCCGAGGCTCGGGCCCAGGCCATACAACGCTGGCGGGATCAGCGGTCCCGGAAGTCAAGCCCGGCCGACCCGGACGAATAGTCGATCTTGACGTATCGCCGGGATGTCGGCACTATCCGCGTCCTCTACCGGCTGCCAAGGCCCGTCTCGCCAAATGCAGGGAGTCTGGCGGGCGGCTTCCTTTCCTCTCTGTCTGTGGTTACAGATGATGCGCACGATGTCAGGCCTGACGTGGCCCGGGTTACTGGGGATGGTACTCGCTGGCTGTAGTGCTGGCTCGTATGCTGAACGTGGGATGGGGTTGGGGGCTGGGATTGGTGGGGTTACCGGGGCGCTGGTAGGAAGTCAACACGGCAATCCCGTGGCCGGTGCAGCCGTTGGTGCCGCTGTCGGAGCCGCCACAGGAACCGTTGTTGGCCATTCAATTGATGATGAGGTGGCAGCTCAGGAGGCCCAGCTGGCAGATCAGTTGGGTCGCAGTTTGAGTGGTCCTGTGACGAAAGATCAAGTGATCGAGATGAACTCCGCCGGTGTGGAAGACAGTGTGATTATTGCCCACATTCGGTCACATGGAGTGCGCCGGAAACCGCGCGTGGAAGAGGTTATCTCCATGAGCAAACAGGGAGTCGGAACCGAAGTCATCAAGGCCATGGAAGGGGCGGCGGTGGCTGGGGTGCGGCCGCGTCCTCCGGCTCGACCGGCCGTGGTGGTTGAAGAGCATTACCACGGCCCCTGGTGGGGTGGTCCGCGCCGAGCTTATCGTTCTTATGGTCGCCGGCGACGTCCCGGTGTGCGGTGGGGATTTTCCTTCGGCAACTAATGCGTAGTCCGCCGGGACCGATTAGCGGAGTTCCGCTTTGGCCCAAAACGGATGTTGCCGGTCACCGCGGGTGCGCACGTCATTCAACATGACTGCGCGGCCCTGGTCGATTTCCTTGATTTTTTTTCCGTTGATGCTGACCGACAGTGGTTGATCGAAGTCAATCATTTCCGGGCTGAGCCAAACCACGGCCCGGTCGGCGCCGGTTGTCAGGCGAACCCGGTTGCTGGCGCGGATGATCCTGCCATCGATGCGAGCCGGACGGCCGCTGGGTTTTTTCCAGTTGGTCGGCCAGATCATGCTGCGGGGTGGCAATTGATCGACTTCTGCCCACCAGAAATAATTGTCCCAGGGGCGCATGCTTAGGCAGAGAAATTCGTCGTGGAAAAACTGACGTCGATGTACCGCCATCCAGTCAAAGATGCGTTGGATCTCGTCGTGAAAATCTTCATGACCGCGGCCCTGGAAAAGGACGATCGTGGCATCGTAAGAGTGGTGGGTCAAATAATCATTCCACTGGTCTCGGTTTTGTACCAGCCGATTTCCGTCCAATTCGCCTCCCACAAAGTACATTGGCAATTTGCGACCGTTTTCTGTGTAAAACAGGATGTAGCGGTCTGCGGTTGCCACGATCGGAATCACACCTGCCCAGACATCGGGATGCGCCAGCCCGATGTCCCAGGCGGCATCACCTCCCATGCCGGCACCCGACAGGAAGACACGGTCCGTGTCGATGGAAAATCGTTTTGTTGCATCGCGCAAACTCTTCAGCACCGCGGCGTGGGCGCGAAATGAGAACTGGTAGTGCCTCTGTTTGGGTTCACTCCAGGCGGGGGCGATCACGATGTAGCCGTGTCGTGTCGCTTGTCCCAGTCGTCGCTTGCGATCTTGGTTGTAAATGCCCGCCCACCAGTCGATTTGCATGGCGGGCGTCGTATTGGCGTCGTGCAGCGAAAGGACTGTCGGATAACGGCGCAAGGGATCGTACTCGGGTGGAAGTTGGATCAGATACTTCAATGGCGGTGCGTCTCCCATCGGGACGGAAAGTTGAAACAGTCCGCCAATGGTGTCTTCTTCCGATAATTGAGGTGGGTCGAGTGGTGGAGCCATATGGGCAATCAGCTTTGCCAGAAACTCAGGGCCACTTCCTTCCAACTGTGCCAGTTGTTCGAGGATTTCGCGACGTCTTTGCAGGTCGACCGTATCGGTTTTCAGGTACTCAAGAACCAGATTGCGGACTTGGAAGAGCGGTAACGCGGTTCCCAGGTTTTCGATGCCGGCACCTCCACCCAGTAGCCAGCCGCTGATCGCCAGTGCCAGCTTCTGTTCCGGTTTCAAGGCTGCATCGTCCGACAGACGCAGATAGTCCGCCATACGATCGAGAGTATTCCAATTCAAGCGGAGCTTGATTTCGTCAACGACCGCTTCCAGCTGGTCGCGGTTTTCTTTGACTGTGACTTGTTGCATGTGTTGGTCGAGTAATTGCGTGGCCCGCTCACCCGACATTCTCAGCTCCGCATATTGATCGAGAACTTCCTTGACGCGCAACTGTAACTCACCCGCCACACCCGTTTCGTCGAAATTAGAAAGCAGGTAACGCACGAACTGGTGTTGACCCGCTTCGCGACGAAACTCGAGCTCGCGAATGGCCTGGGCGGATTTACGCTGTTGCAATCGTGAGACCTGTTTTGCCAGGTCCGTTAATCCCGGGAAATCTTCGATCACTTCTTCCAGTTCGCGCTCGGCGTCCTGGTAACGGTCTGCCGCGGTGAATAAACGGACAATTTGCAGCCGATCATTCACGTTCTTAGGATTAATATTCTGTTTGATTACCGTCGACAGCACTTGCCTTGAGACAGAACTGGTCGCCAGTCGCATGGTCCACTCAAAACCAGACTTGGTTTGTAGTCCTTGCAGCGTTGTATACAACGGCGTGATTTCGGTGATCCCCTGGATCACGTTGATTTGGCCCCGGGGGGTCGCGAAGGAAAATGTCCGATTCCCAAACCGATCGAACGGTGTGACCCGCAGTGCTGGTCCGACACCGGCAATGCGTCGTGTGCCGCGGTAGACTTTCTTGCGAATCAGAATTTTTTCGCGCAGCCGCGCATCTTCGTTGACTGTAAAGGTGCGATACTGCTTGGTGGGGATGAAGGTGCGTCGCAGGGTGTCGTCGATCAGCAGGATTTCGCGTGGTTTGGTGTTGGGTTTGGCATCCGGCGAGATGTCAATGTCTTCGCCGATTGCCGTGATCCGACCCAGGTTCCCTTCATATTGCAGATTGGTCTTGGTCGTCACGACGTCTGCCTGCAGGAGCCGACAGCAGGTCAGTGCGAGGACGCAACCGAAAGCCCACTGGCCCCGCCTGAAGGTTGTTGCTCGTGCCACCATGGGCCCCGCTCCGAAAACCTGGTTGCCTGTCCGCGGTCCGCGACCACGTCTGGTATCAGTGCCGACACCTGCCGGGTTTGATCTGTCCCTCATTGCATCGGAAAAAAGGGCCTGGACCCTTGTTCATTCTTGGCGTGCTGGTGCGGTTGGTCAAATCGACAGTCCGCTTTCTACCGGCAGGTGGACTCGTGGCCATTGACAGGCCTGCGGAACCTCGGAAAATAGCAAAGATACGGGGACTTTAACGATTGAGTAATTTTTGATGACGCGCCGCTTCATTCCCCTGTTAGTCTTGCTCACGGTTGTCTTGCTGGCTGCGGCCACCGTGACGCTGGCGGGACTCTTATTGACCCGTTTTGCCGGTGATCAGACGGGGGCCCAGGTGTTGGGCTGGGTCGGCAGTATCCTACTCGGACTGCTCCTGACAAATGTCCTGCTGCTGGTGGTTGCCCTGGGCATCCACGTCGGACAAGCGGATGCAGGTGGGGACGAAGAAGGCCTTTAATCGAAGCCGCGCGCCTGTGGTGACCGGTCTTGATTCTGCTGGCAGGTCGCGCGGCCGCGACATTGCCCAGAATCGCAATCGCCCAGAATCGGGGTACAATCAGAGATTCTGCGGTGGATTCGTTTCCAGCCGATCTCTTGCGCGTCGCATTCCAAACTGGGAAATTCGATGTCCGATTGCATGGGTACGACAGTAGTCTTTCCTGCACCGCTGGTGGCCCTGGCTGCCTGTATCCTGGCCACGTCCGGTGCACTGCCTGTTCCAGCGGAAGAAAAAGCTACTGAACAGACACCGCCGCTGGCCGTTGATTTTCTGCCGGCGCAGTTGCTGACGGACGCGGAGCCCGCCGGATTGGGTCCCGCGCCCCCGGCGCCGGAAGTCAATCAATTGTCGGCATCGCGGGTGGCTTTGGGGCGCAAACTGTTTTTTGATCCGCTGCTATCTGCTGACCGGTCGATGTCGTGTGCCAGTTGCCATCATCCCCGCCACGGTTTTGCGAACCCGCAGGCCCGGGCGGTGGGGATCAAGAACCGGTTGGGAACCCGCAACACACCGACCGTGCTGAACCGCGCGTATGGCAAGATTTTCTTCTGGGATGGTAGATCGGCCAGCCTGGAGGCACAGGCCCTCAAGCCGATTGAGAATCGCGTTGAATTGGGATCGTCGGTGCCTGAGGTGATTCAGCGTCTGCAGGAGAGTCCTGAATATCGTCAACAGTTTGAGACAGCCTATCCCGGTGGGGTGACCCCCACCAATTTGGCGCGGGCGCTGGCCAGTTTTCAGCGGGTCCTGGTTTCTGCTGACAGCCGGGTCGATCGCTTTCAGGCGGGCCAGGCCTCCTCGTTGTCGACGAGTCAGAAACAAGGATTGTGGCTGTTCGAGAGCCGTGGGAGATGTTGGAAGTGCCATTCGGGCAGCAACTACTCCGACGAGTCTTTCCATAATACGGGTGTTTCCTGGGGGAAAGAGCCGATCGACTTGGGTCGCTTTCAGGTAACGGCTGATGACGCCGATCGGGGGCGTTTCAAAACCCCCACGTTACGGGATGTGGGTCTGACGGCACCCTACATGCACGATGGCAGTATGCAGACCCTGGAGGAGGTGGTGGCGTTCTATAACCGTGGTGGTGGTAAGAACCGGCAACTCGATGAACGGATCCAGCCGCTGGGCTTGAACAAGCAGGAAGAACAGTTTCTGGTCGAATTTCTCAAAGCGCTGCAGGGTGCCACCAACTGGACCGCGCAGGCGCCTGCCGGCAAGCCGTAGGTTCCGTCGGCAGCGCGGCTGCGTTCCCGCTGGGGCAGGACATGCTACCGGGCCGGTCTGTGAAGAGGAGGAAAGAGTGTCGATCACGCCTGCCGAGGTGCCACTGCCAGACGGTTTTGGGGTCGAGTTAACACCGGACCAGTTCGAGGCCCGCTTCCTGGCGCTGCACCGGCAGCTGTACGCCAGTAGTGAATTTGAATTCGCGGCGGTCACGCGACATATTTATCGCCCACCGGCGAGCTATTACCAAGTCGACCACAGCCTGTTCCACGATGGCCAGCGGTGGCACCTGTTCTACTGCACGGGCCAGATGCGCAACACCGACGCCTATACGGCTTGCATGGCTCGGGGCGATTGGCAGGGCGCTGCCCAGAACACGGTTGAGCCGGGCATCGGGCATGCGGCCGGCGCCGACCTCGCGGATTTGCAATTTGTGGGGCTGATTGAACCGGTCGTGCAGGGAGATTTTGACCTGATCACGCGCAGCAATGGCTGGGCGTTCTGCTACGGCGGACGTTACGGGATGATTTACGGCGTGCGCGGTGTGGCTGGATTCGTTGGTTTTTCGCTGATGTGGTCCGACGATCTGGAAACCTGGCAGGGGGGCGCTGCCAACCCGGTTCTCAGGGCGCCGGCCTGGGCCGCTCCCGGGGCGACCTGCAAGGATGTCCATGTCTACCAGTACGAGGGACAGTTTCTCTTGTATTACATTACTTCCGATCGGGACGGGTACTGCTCGATCGCGCTCTGTACGACCGAGGATTGGCAGACGTTTATAGATCGCGGGCCTGTCTTCCGAGCCGCGCCCATGTTACGCGGAACGATGGGGGTGGAGTCGCCCACCGTCTGCTTTCGGGACGGTCTATGGCACCTGTTTTTTACCTACGGTCCGGGTCTCTGCCACGCGGTCAGCCCGCGTCCAGACCAGTTTGTCCAGAGCCGCGGTAACACCTACAACGTCGGTACTGGCTATTACCCGCTGGGCGCGTTTCACGCCACCGAAGTGTTGCAGGACGCGGCGGGTGACTGGTGGCTGACGACGGATCGTAAGGAAGAGACCCGGCGGCTGAACCGTCAGGCCGGTCGGCTCTGCTATCGAGGTTCCTATGAAGATGAAAAGACACTCGAAGAGGGTCTCTACCTTTCCCGGCTGTACTGGCAGGGAGATCAACCGATTCTACAACGGCCGGCAGACTGATGGGTGCCGGTGGTGCGAGGGCCTCAACCGGGCCAGCAGGCCTGGCATCGATGCTGCTGCCAGCGACGTGCCGAGGTGGTTGCCATGAGAACCGTCGATTTGCTCGTGGTGGCCGGTTACCTGTTCTGCATGGTGGCCGTGGGGCGGTATTTTGCCCGCCGCCAACGTGACAGCGAGGACTTTTTCCTCGGTGGGCGACGGATGCCTGCCTGGGCGGTGGCCATCAGTGTGTTCGCGTCTCTGGCTTCGACCGTTGGTTATCTGGGTGATCCGGGTGAAATCATTCGACATGGCATCGGCATGTTTGTGCGGTTCGGTGCCCTGCCCTTCTATCTGGCGGTGACGTTGTGGGTCATTGTTCCCTTCTTTCGCCGGGCCGGAGTGACGACGGTTTTTGAGATACTGGAACAGCGCTTTGGGCGCAGTACGCGGCTGCTGGGGGTGGGGATCTGGTGTTACATGCAACTGGCGTTCCTGGGGCTGGTACTGCTGTTGGCCGCCCGCGTGATTGCCCAGATGACGGGCGTGGGTGAAATCTATGTGATCCTGGCGATCGGCGCCGCCAGCGTACTCTACACCTCGGCTGGTGGCCTGCAGTCGGTGATCTGGACCGACGTGATCCAGTTTGTCTTCCTGTTTCTGGGGGTGCTGGTGACGCTGGTGGTGATCGCTGCCGAGACGGGTACCGGTCCGCGCACCTGGTGGTTGGCGGTCTCTGGCACCACGCACCCGCTACCTCCACTGGTGAGTACTGATCTGGCCACGCGGCACACCATCCTGGGGGCACTGATCTTCGGGTTTGTCGTCAACCTCTCTTACAACTGCAGCGAACAGGTGGTGGTTCAGCGGTATGCGGCCACTCCGCGACCGGTGTTGATGATGCTTGCCAATTACGGCGCGGGCGTGTTGTTTACGTTGTTGCAGATCGCGGTCGGCGCGGCGCTGCTGGTGTACTACACGCGGTTTCCCGAAGCCTTGCCAGAGGGAGTGAGGGACGTCACGCAAGCCGAATTTGCCGACGACGCCTTTCCCGACTTCATTCAGTACCACTTGCCGGTCGGCCTCAGCGGGCTGGTGATTGCCGCTCTGCTGGGCGCGGCCCAGTCGACGATGGACTCGGGTGTCAATTCGATCGCCGCGGTGATGGCCCGCGACGTGTTGCCGGCGTTTGGCTATCAACAGGTCGCCGGTAATCTTCAGCTGGCTCGTTGGACGACGCGGGGCGCGGGCCTGGGGGTGCTGCTGATGGCGATCCTGGCCGGCCAGTTGTCAAACGCCAATAACATTATCGACATCGCCCAGAAAGTAGTTCACCTGGGGCTGGGGCCGATGGGGGGGCTCCTGCTGGTGACCATCCTCGGACTCCGGGGCAGCGCCCTGGCCGCCAATACGGCGCTGCTGCTGGGGCTTGCCGCGGCCCTGGCAGGGGCCTTTGGAGACCTGGTGCTGGGCCGGCCGCTGCTGTCGCCGCTGTTGATCATTCCGGTTTCCTGGCTGGTAACACTGAGCGCTGCGCCGCTGTTGGTACTGCTGTCGGGTGGGCGGTCGGCGTCCCGCGGATGAAGTCGTTGTCAGATTCGCAGTGGCTGCGCGTCGTGGTTTGCCAGGGCCCTGAGAGTGGTCCCGTTGTTTCCTCCGCCGCCGCTTTCTGTCACATTCACCAGTTTGTCAGGTATTGCCGGTGCCGGCGGTTCTTCCGCCTGTGGACCAGGAGCTGTTCCGCCACACCACCGCAGGAGAGAGGCCATGCAGCGCAGAGAATCGTTTTCCGGAATGGGGGCCGCGCTGGCGCTGGGAACCCTCGGTCCGGAGGGTGCGGCCGGCCAGACAGGCGCACACCTGGCAGGGAACGGGTTTGTGACGCTCCGTCCGCGGGAAGATGCCGACCGCCGCACGGAAAATCGCTTTGCTGTGTGCGACCCGTTTGGAAACGAAATCGATCAGACGGGCACTCGAACCCAGGGCCTGCAAGAGGCGATCAACTACTGCGCTCGGCACGGTTATGGACTGCTGGTGATCGGCGGCGCCAATGCTACGGGCGGCGAACCCTGGCACATGAACCTCACGGCCAGTGAGACGATTGTGGTTCCGCCGATGCGTTTCTGGACATGGACCATGCGGGGAATGACACTCAACGGGCGCATGGCGGGTGACATGATTCACTTTGACTCGCTGGTGAATTCGCATCTCGACTGGACGGGGACTCAGCTGGTCTACATGGGTCGGCAAGCGGCGGTCCACTTTCACCCCCGCAACACCCCGCCCACCGATCCCACCCTGGGGATGGGTGTCAACTTCGTCCAGATCCCCAATTCGATTTCGGTCTATGGTCAGGGCGCGCGGTGCGTCCAGTTTTCACCGGCCGACAGGCATGGCCCGATCTTTGGCAACAAACTGATTTTCGGAGAATTGAACGGGGGCGCCAGCGATACCGCAGAGGGGACCCGGGATACCATCGGGCTGATGGTCGACTCGGCGGAGGGCACCGCCATGTTTGCAGCCAACCAGATCGACGTGTTTGCGGCGCACGGGTGCGGCGCGCGGACGTTCCAGATCGGTTCGGCACCGCGGCCCGACTCGATCAAAGGGAATTTCTGGCGGCTGCAAGCGACCACGGTGCCCCACCAGACCGTGCTCCGCAGCGGTGAGACGGGTGGACTCTACGATATCTACTTTGAGAATTCGGGCCTGGCCGGGACGACCGGCGTGCACCTGGAAGCGATTGCCCAGCAGAATCGGATTCGCGGCTACAACAATTGCGCCACCGCGCACATCGAAGCCGATCTGCAGGGGGACGCCGAGCGTCACAACCGGTTCAGCTGAGTCCGCCACGGCTGCGGCAGTCTATGGCGATCGAAGTGTCTGCCGGTGCCTGTTCCGCAGTGCCTGTTCAGCGGTGCCTGTTCAGCGGTCGAGCGCTTTGCGGCTATCGACGCACAGCCAGAACAGCGCACAGAGGGCGTAAGCGCCGGTCACGAAGTAGAAGACGCCCTTCCACTGTCCGGCATCCGACACATCCAGCGGGATCAGGTAGCCGTACAGTTTGGCGCCAATGATCCCGGCCACGATGGCCACCGCGTTGACAATGGCGAACAGCGAGGCCGTGTAGCGGGCGCCGATGTCGGTGATGGCACCCCAGCGGGTGGCCAGGCTGATGTCGGCGGCAATCTTGACCGGGAATAGCAGCCAACAGAAGGTGTAGGGGTTCTCATACTGGGTTAGTGCCAGCAGCAGCAGGCCGACGGCGATGCCTTTGCCGGCGCAGCCGATGACCGCCCGTACCCAGCGGCTGCCCGGCCGCCGCCGCCAGGCCCAGTCGTTGACGAACCCGCCGAGTACCCCGCCCAGGGCGCCGCCGATCAGCGGCAAACTCGAATAAATTCCCATTTCCTTGTATTCCAACCCATGGACTTCCCGCAGGAAATAGGGGAGCCAGCTGGAGTACAGGGCATCGGCGACCGTACTCATGCCGGCCGCCAGGCAGAGCAGCAGCACATTCAGCGTGACCAGCGCATCGCCCCGCGAGCGAATCAGGAACAGGGAGAAGGCCAGGTCCTGCGCGCTCACCGGTTGCTGGTTCACTTCTGTCTGGCCAGCGCTGACGAGCTCGGCTTCCGCCTCGTTGGCCCAGTGGTGATCGCTCGGTTGGTTGCGGACCAACAGATAGAAGGCAAAGGCCAACAGACCACCCACTGCCGCCAGCAACAGCAGGGCGTTGTGCCAGGCCAGGCCGATCGCTCCGATCAGCAGGGTGCCGATCAAAAAGTTGGCTGAAGCCCCACCGAACCGAGCAAAAAACACGCCCAGCCAGCCCTGCACCGTGGTCCGCACTTGTGGCGGAAACCACTTGCGGGTCAGCCAGCCGAGTGCGGCAAAGACGGCGGCTTGCCCGGAGGCGAGCAGGATTCGCCCAGCGAGCAACAGTGAATAGTGCGGTGGAAAGGCGTGCAGCGCCAGTCCCACCGACCAGACGGCAATCGATATGGAGAGAAACAAGTGGGCTCCCACCAGGTCGACCAGGATCCCGGCCGGGATCTGCACGCCGCCGTAAAACAGACTGAACCAGACGTCCAGATTGGCCAGTTCTCCGGCGTCGAGGTTGAATTCACGGCCGATGTCGCTTTTGACCAGTGCGAACGCGTAGCGGTGGATATAGAGCAGCCAGGAGGTCCCGCAACCGAGCACGAATACCAGCCAGCGGACGTTGGTCGGTCGCGTTGGACCCAGGTCGGCAGCGTCGGGTGTTGCTTGCGGGTTGGGCGTGGACATGATTGGCTGGCCGTCGGTTGCTGCGGACCGGAATAGGGTGGGTGTGGCGGTCGCGGTAGTTGTCCCCCAGAGGTTATACTCCCTCTGTTCTGGCGGGGCAGCTGGGCGCAGGGCCTGATTTCAAATGTGCGTTGTTTCGCCGGCGACGCTTGTTCCCATTGACGGTGGCCAACCGATGCAGCTGAGCGATACCAATTTTACGCAACTGGACTGGGTGATCGTGATGATCTACCTGGGGTCCTCGATCCTGATCGGGATCTGGGCCAATCGCTTTGTTGGCAACCTGTCGGACTACCTGGTCGCCGGCCGCACCCTGCGAATCCGCCTGGCGCTGGCCACCATGACGGGGACCGAGCTCGGCCTGGTGACTGTCATGTACTCGTCCCAGCAGGGATTCACCCAGCATTTTGCCGCCCTTTACATGGCGGTCATTGAGGGGGTGTCGCTGCTGATTGTGGGGTTGACCGGTATCGTCGTCTTCAAGCTACGGGCCAGCATGGTGCTGACGATTCCCGAGTACTACGAGCAGCGCTATTCGTCCGGTGTGCGGGTCCTGGGCGGGGTGATGATGGTGCTGGCGGGGGTTCTCAACATGGGATTGTTTCTGCGGGCAGGATCTGAATTTCTGACCGCCATTTCCGGACTGGAAGACGCCCTCTACCTGAAATGGATTATGACCGCCCTGCTCTGTCTGGTGCTGTTCTACACCGTGCTGGGAGGCATGGTGTCGGTGGTGATTACCGACCTGATCCAGTTTCTGGTACTCGGCGTCGGCATGCTGGTGGTGACATTGTACGTGTTATCCTCGATTGGGATGGGAGGGTTACTCGATTTTGCCGCCAGTGCCGAAGCCTATGTGAACCCGACCCGGATGACCAATCCCGCGGTCTTCGAACAGGCACCGGCGATCGGTCCGCTGACGATCCTCGTGCAGTCGGTGGTGATTTTCACAGCGATCATGCTCTGGCCGGCGGGCGCTTCGCGGACGCTTTCGGTCAAGTCGCCGGAGACGGCCCAGCAGCTCTACCTGTGGAGTACGGTTCCCTTCCTGGCGCGGCGGGCACTTCCCATGTTCTGGGGTCTGGGCGCCTACATCTATTTCTTTCACGGTGGCGGCAGCGCGCTGGCCGATCCGCTGCGGACGGCGTTTCAAGAGGGTCACTATTCGACACTAGCCGCGATGCCTTTATTCCTGGCCAAAATCATCCCCACGGGCTTGTTGGGAATTGTGACTGCCGGGATGGTGGCCGCTTTCATGTCGACCCACGACAGCTACTTGCTCTGCTGGAGCGGTGTGGTGACCCAGGATGTGATTGCGCCCCTGTTCGGCCCGCTCAGTCAGCAGCGGCGGATCTGGATCACCCGGATCGCCATCCTGGTGATTGGCGTGATGCTCCTGATCTGGGGTCTGTGGTACGAGTTGCAGGGTAACTTGTGGGATTACATGGCGATCACCGGGACGATCTACCTGGCCGGGGTGCTACCGGTGGTAGTGGCCGGCTTGTACTGGAAACCGGCGAGCACAGCCGGGGCCTACCTGGCGTTGCTGGGTGGTGTTGTGGGTGTGCTGGGGCTGGCGGAGCCGGTGCTCTGGTTGCAGAGCAACGTGGCCGGCTGGATTGAGGCTGGCCATATGACCTTGCTGGCTTTCGCCGTCTCGGCAGCCGGTATGCTGATCGGTAGCTTGCTACTCCCTGACCCGGCTGGCCCGCCCAGCGCGAACGCCACCTGAAATTCTCCCTATAAGGAACCACCGTGATGTCACTTTGGGCCATTTTCTGGCTGGGTTTGCTGGCCCTCAGTGCCGTGGCGTTTATCGGTCTGCTGGTTGGCGTCGGTGGTGGTGCGGTGCGTGAACTGAAAGAGACCCTGCAGGAACTGCGGGCAGGCTCCGAAGAGGCCACGGCAACGGCCGGGAACGCCTTGGAAACGTCCGGGCCAGACGATTCTCACTAAAATCGGGAGTGATCGGGTACGTCGACCAGGAAAGTGAATGCCATGGATACGGCGAATACATCCGCTTGGCGCCGCGAATGGACAATCCGCGAGGATACGACCTACCTCAACCACGGCTCCTTTGCCCCGACACCCTACTCGGTGCGGCAGTGCCAGCTGGCCTGGCAGCAGGAGTTGACGTCCCAGCCGATGGACTTTTATTTGCGGCGCTACGAGCAGGCCTGGCTGGAGGCCCGCCAGCAGCTGGCCAGTTTTCTCAGCTGCCAGCCCGAAAACCTGGCCTACATCGAAAACGCCACGGCCGCCATGAACGTCGTAGCCGCGACAGTGCG
>MDTE01178800.1_pt1 | contig 29991 bp, 26 predicted proteins | sample 811231 | NCBI WGS metagenome assembly MDTE01 (sample SAMN05326651, study PRJNA326480) | marine metagenome | isolation source: seawater | place: Indian Ocean: Red Sea | collected 2010 | reverse complement strand
GTTACAATCTTAAGTTATCAAGAAGCATTGACTTGACACACATTTACATCAGAAATCAAACAGCTGTAGATGCATTTGGCAACTACCCATATGAGTGTATGAGCCTAAAGGATTCGGTTGTGGACATTAATTTCGAATTCGTTTCAAATGAAGATGGTAAGAATGGTCTTAGTAAGGGATTGCGCGGCGTTGGTTTCGATAACATAACCTTGAAAGAGTTCACATTTACTCAGGATGCGGTATATGAGAATACGGTAACAGGACTAGACGCAGACCAACTTGAAACTATCACAGTAGCAGAACATGACTTCAGTCAAGGTATATACAAGATTGACATTGAATCGATATTCGATAATACCGACCCTTCAACGAATTGGTACCAAGATGAGGAAATTTCTGAGGCCAATAATCTAGCCTCGGTTATTTTTACAGTTCAGAGCGTAAATCTCTCATTACTTGCCTCAAATCAGCTCGCATGTTGGGATGATGCTCTTCTTGCGTGTGTGTATCCTATGGATGATGTACTCAAACATGAATGGGCAATCACCGCGAGAAACGGGGTTTTGGAAGCCGCCTATGATTTCTACATGACGATTGAAGATGTTACTGACCCTGGAAATGTGATTCTGAAGAATAACGTTACTTCTACGTTGGGAACTACTGTATTAGAGCCAAGGGAACAAATCAACAATGTTGGATTCACGCCTTGGAACGGATGGGAATCAGGCCACACATATTCAATTACCTTCTTTACAATTAACTCTGATGACAATGAAGTATCTGGAAATTCGTTAACATTTGAAGCGACATTCATGGACGAGATTGATATCGCAATTTTGTCTAATCCATCAAGTAGAGTAGATAATATCATCAGAGATATTGATGCCCTTGGCATGACATACACGCTTTTCCCAATGAATGAGTGGGATGACTACTTAGACGATGAATGGATGAATGAGTACAACAAAATTGTTCTTCCATGGCAAGAGTTAATTGATGCAAAACCAGTAGGTGGTAGCACAAATGGTAAAGGTTACTACGAAAAATTGGGCCTAAATCAAGGAATTCTTGAGGATTTCATGAATGCTGGCGGTACAGTGCAAGTGCACCTAGATAACGAAGCAGTTCCTTATTACGAGTATTCAAGCAGTACTGGAAAAAGCCTCCTTCCATTCAACCTTGATGTTGAGGAAAGAACTGGTGATGATACCATCACTAAAAACAAGATTACCGTGCAAGATCCGTATCACCCTCTGTTTGATGGCTTGGATATTTCCAGTCTCGATGGCTTTAACGGAGGCACGTATGTAACAAAAGCGATTGTTGATGCGAGTAGCGGTTCCTCATCGGCCGTTCCACTCAAGTGTGTGAGCCCATCTGGCTCGGGCGATATCAGCCTCGGTGGTTCATTCCATCCGATAATTCATGCTGAAGACAGTCCTAAGAATGTCATTCTTGGAACATGCAGTAACGGTCTAGGAGGTATGATTCTCACCACCCTCGATGTTTCAACACAATCAGATCCTGTCGCAAATGACGCCAACTTTAACCTTCTTGGACAAATGTTGTTGTACAACGTAACTCCATACCCGGACAACTTTGGCGTCTTAGGTAACGGCGTTGATATTACCATCAATGGTGAAGTCCCATCAACCGATGATACTGGGTACAAGATCTACAACATGCGAAGCAATGCTACCCTGGAATTCGGATTCCAAACCGATGCATCGGTTCCTCTTACCGCAGATTGGACACTGCTCGGTTCTACCCTTTGGGATCATAATCAAGATAATGAAAACGGAGAACCAGATCATACTCGTGGAGATACCGTAACTTCGAAATTTTGTGATAAAGACCCAACGGAACCAACTCTTTGCAAGCAAGGAGCGCAGTGGACTGTGAAACTATATCTCCATGACGACCAGGGACATGCACGAATTTTACAAATCACACTGAAGACCTCTAATCTGGAAGCCGATACCGAGCAGCCCATCGCCGTGCTGAATTTGGACGTTGATGCGTATCAGAATATCGCAGTGCATGAAGCAACAGCAGGTACCGGGGCGAATCAATACCTGATTATTCTCCAAGAAGACCAAAACCAAAACGACATCCCGATGCCAGTGAACTTAGATGCATCTGATTCTTACGATCCAGATGCCTTGTCTGGAAACGGTATTGCTCGTTACGTTTGGACGGTATACTTTGATTGCCCATACGGTGAAGATTGCAGCAAAAAGGTCATCACACAAGATGTTGAAAGTAATTCAGCCTTTGATGGTAATTTCGAATACACCTTCTCTAACGTAACTAAAGAAGGAACCCTTGAACAGGTAATCAGAATCGAATTAATTGTTTTCGATAACTCGAATAAACCATCAGATACAGCAATCATACGATTTGTTGTTGGCTCATCGGCAGATAACGATGCTGAACCCGAGATTGATTATGCCTTTTACTCAGATGATGTACAAGTGAATAACTTTGCTCAATTGAGATCGGATAAAATCTCCATTCAAGGAACAATAGTATCCGGTTCAGAGGGAGACAATGATGTGTTTATCCACGTCACCTTCGACGAATCAAATTTTGAACTAGGTGCTCTTGACAGAAAAGATCTCCAAGATTTGGGTCTTTATGACAAAACGTTTGGACTAGGTGATTCAGATACATTTTCTTTGGAATTGGACATCAGTGGCCTTTACACAAATGTATCTTCAACCATCAAAGTACACGTCATGACCTTTGAGGGCGATTTTGATTCACCAAAATTCAGGGTTGTCACTTATTCTGAATTTGAGTTAATGATGTGTCAAGGAGTTGAAGCACCGGCACAGGCAGAAGTAGCCGGTGGCCGATGGGTATATGATTCACAAGAAGAGAGGTGTGACTGGCTTGCGGATGATCCAAATGGCTGGACATACGATCCTGAAACTGGAGAGTTCAGCGAGCCAATACAATCAGCAGCCGGTGATAGCGATGATAATTCCATGTTGGTTTATGCAATTGGTGGAGGGGTAGTATTACTCATCATCGTCATGCTTTCGCTGTTGTTCATGAGAGGTGGAGATTCAGAAGAGAAGATGTACATAGATGCTTATGAACAACCAGTTGCCCAAGCGATGGACCCAATGGAACAATATGTCCAACAACTCATTGCCCAAGGATATCCCGAGGCGACGGCAAGGGCCTATGCGCAGCAGCATGCAGCGTATTTTCAACAACAACAATAGCAAGTCGTAGTTGAATACTAAGTTTCAAGAAGGGGGCGCTCAAGCCTCGCAACATGGACATTAGTGAAAACTACACAGTTGCCGACTTATCACTTGCAGAATTTGGTCGAAAAGAGATTGAGATAGCTGAACATGAGATGCCAGGATTGATGTCCGTTCGTGCTAAATATGCTGCAGAAAAGCCTCTTCAAGGTGTCAGGGTAACAGGTTCCTTGCACATGACAATTCAAACGGCTGTCTTGATTGAAACTCTCAAAGATCTTGGGGCAAGCGTACGTTGGGCGAGTTGCAACATCTATTCGACACAAGACCATGCTGCTGCTGCCATCGCAGAATCAGGAGTACCAGTCTTCGCATGGAAAGGAATGAGCTTGGAGGAATACTGGGATTGTACATTCAAGGCTGTTTTCCACGGAGATGGGTTAGGTCCCAACCTCATCGTCGATGATGGTGGAGACGCAACCTTGTTGCTCCACAAGGGATATGCCCTTGAGCATGGAGATGATTGGGTAAATACCGAATCTGATAACCATGAGGAACAAGTCATCAAAAATTTGCTCAAGCGGGTTCACAGCGAAATGCCGGGATATTGGACAAAAGTCATGGATGAATGCTACGGTGTTTCAGAAGAAACCACCACCGGAGTCCATCGTCTGTATCAGTGGGTTAACAGTGGTCAGTTGATGTTCCCAGCAATCAATGTCAATGATTCAGTTACAAAATCTAAGTTTGACAATCTCTATGGCTGTAGAGAATCTTTGGTGGACGGACTGAAGAGAGCTACAGACGTTATGATTTCAGGAAAAACAGGAGTTGTTTGTGGATACGGAGATGTAGGTAAAGGATCGGCTCAGGCACTCAAGGCAATGGGTGCTATTGTCATCGTTACCGAAATCGACCCAATCTGTGCCCTCCAAGCAGCAATGGAAGGGTTCCAAGTACTCACCATAGAAGATACGCTTGGAACTGCTGATATCTATGTTACTGCTACAGGAAATAAAGACGTGATTACCCTTGAACACATGGAAGCCATGAAGGATCAGGCAATCGTTTGTAACATTGGACACTTTGATAATGAAATCCAAGTAGACGCACTCGAAGCACGAACAGACGTCGAAAAGGTCAACATCAAACCACAAGTTGACAAATTTACTTTCCCGAATGGTAACAGTATATTCCTTTTGGCCTCTGGCAGACTCGTGAATCTAGGTTGTGCGACCGGCCACCCCAGTTTTGTAATGTCAAACAGTTTCACAAATCAAGTATTGGCCCAAATAGACCTATGGAAGAATAAGGACTCCTATGAAAACAAGGTTTACATTTTACCCAAACATCTTGATGAGGAAGTTGCACGACTCCATCTTGAGAAAATCGGTTGCAAACTTACAACCATGTCAAAAGACCAGGCAGATTACATCAGCGTACCAGCAGAAGGCCCATACAAACCGGAGCATTATCGGTACTGATCTCACTCTTCTTCATATGAAGGCGCTTCGAGACTTTCTTCCTCTGTTTCGATATAACCAAGTTCATCGAGATGAGAGTCTAAGTCAGGAATAGTCGGCTTCCATGACCTTGGCATTGACTTATTTTGTTTGATAATTAATCCCAACCTCTCTTGGAATGCTTTCGGCCTTTTTGTATAAAGGAACATATACAGACGTTGAGTTCGCAAGTGCTCAGGAATAATTGTGTAACCTGAACTGCTTTCCACATCCATGGCTCTTAGTAAATTGAATGCAGGTCGGTTTACCGTTTGGAAGATTTGTCTACTAAATCGCATACCTAATCCTACTGTAAAGAGGATCAGTAAGGAGGTCAAACAGAAACCACCCCATCCATCACCAAACAATCCCCTTGCGAGAAACACTTCCACCATGAGGAAAGGGACTGTGGTTAGCATGAAGATGAAATTTTCACTTACTGGTGCTTTTCGACTCCTTGCTTCGATTGCCCCCCAGCCAGGATGTTTTTTTTGCCAAGGCTTGAAATGTTGCTGAGATTCTTGGGTAGCCGCTTTTTGGACCAAGCCATGCAAACGGCCAACTCGTGCCATTTGTTGGGCCCCAACTTCCAAATCATCGAGCATGAGGCTCTCTAATCTCCCCATGGCTTCAGAATACATCCCCATGTCGGTAAGTATCGCCGTTTGTTCAATCACTGGAACGGCTTCATAGGGTACATGTTCCCTACATTTTTGCCACCATGCTAATGCGTCTTCATACATGCCAAGTTCATCTGCAATCAATCGTCCACCCCTTACCCAAGCATCTACGCGCTCGGGGTTGATAGCAACCACTTTCTTACACGCTGATAATGCACGAGAAGCTTGTTTGAGGTCTGGAGGTGTATTCTTTGGTAATGACAAATCCGCGATAAGCCACCATGCATCGATATGTTCAGGGTCTTTTTCTACGGCTGTATTTGCCATTTCCAGCGCTTTTCCAATATCTCCATTCTCCATCAAACCGATTGCATCTAGGTATGCGTCTTCTGCTTTCATCACAGCCACCTCTGTTAACTAAATCGATTCCTTGAATCCTGAGGCCGAGTCTTCTTACACATCATGCAGACCTTATTAGATTGGAAGTTTCTAGAACCACAACTACATCGCCATGTTCCTTTTTCCAATTGTTGTTTTCTTGTTAATCGTTGGTCTCTTTGGTGTCTTGTTCTCGGTCCAGAATGTGTTTTTCGTTCAATTCTCTTTTCCGGTTGTTCATCTTTTTTTGGTAATCCACATTTATTGCATTCTTTTCGGAAACTGAAATTTACATTCTTACATTTCATACAAATCCAATCATTGTTGTTATGATTTTTCGAATTCCGATCGCTGTGTTTCCCACGCCGATTATCTCTACGGTGGTTTCGTCTTTCTTTGTGATCCGATCTCGTTTGTCTACCAGACCTTCGTTCATTTGGAGCGTTTCTATCTCTAAATTTGCTCCTTGTTTGTGAAGGACCAGTTCCTCGATTTCTCTCTTCTCTTCTTTCCCGAGCTGGTCGAATAGTGATTTTTTCACCGATGAGAGTTTCAGGATCTATACTTCTTTCCAAGTTATGTAAATGCACATAACTTTGCTTGAGGTTCCCAATAACGCCTTTGACCTTTCCGACATAGTCACCGCGACTGTTGATCATCACCGTATTTAGCGCAGGGCTTGAACCAGAATACTCTACCAATAGCCCGCCATCATGAGATGTTCGAGAGACTTTGCCTTGAAACATGAAAATCACAATTGATCATTTCTTCTTGTCACCAAAAACGCTGCACCAAGACAAATCATGATTGTACTGAGCATTGAAATTGTTGGTAAGCCACTCGAGGTCTCATCGACAATTTCCATAACATCATCGGAACTAGTTGAGTCTGGGCTAGCGAATGGATCGGCAACTGTAAGGTTGAATTCTGAAGATTTGCCACTGGCGTCTGTTGCTTTGATGGTTACTGGGTACGTATCTCCACTATTTCCTGTGCAGGCTGTTATTGGAATCGATGCTTCCCATTCGTTATTGGTTGGTGTGGTTGTTTTTACTTTCTGATCACAAACTGAAATCTCGATTGTTACATCCTCTGATTCAGGCTCAAAAACGGTCCCTCTTATGGTAAATGAATAATAATCATCTGCCCAACTGACTACTGAACCATCAAATCTTTCAGGAACGTCCAAAACAGGAGGTTGGCTTTGTTTTTCCATTGAAAGGTCTATTTCAGTTTCTAAGTTGAAATGTAAATCTTCTGAAATTACCTTGTATTTTATCTTGAAAGATCCTGGGTTGAGATTGGAGATGTCGACTTCAGTGCTCGTTGGATCAGACGACATGTCGACAAGCGTAGGTGTTCCAAGTATTGAACCCTGAGCAGCCATGATTTCTAATTCTGCGGAAGATATGAGTCCGGTGGGATTAATTTGAATACTCACTGCACCTTCATATTCACCAGAAACTCCTGTGATGGATAGAGGGTTGCCAAAATGCCATGTGCGGGTTTCTGACTCAACGCCAAATGGGTTGACCATTTTGCATGATGCTTCAGATTTGTAGTCTGTCCCTGGGTTTACGAGATAATCTCCATTTCCGCTTCGCTCTCCAGACCAATCCTCCTCTGAAAACGAACAGATCATGTTGAGGCTCAAACCATTGGTGGTTGTAGCCCAGTTATCCAGTTGTTCTCCTTGGATGGCAATGCTCTGTATTGCAGCGGTGTCCACTGGCAAAATCGTCCCATTTTGAGGTGCAATACTTGACCACTGAGGTGGTTCAGTATCCGGAGCCTCCTGAGTCGTAAAATCAAAGAAGATATTTCTCACAATATCTTCTCCTTTTGTTCTGTCAAAGACAGTGTCAATATCAAGGACTAGACTGCCACTGGGGAGGTAATTTACGGAATGTGAGAATTCATCAAGCGATTCTATCTCAGTAGTTTTTTCTCGAAATAGGGGGTCATCGGTATGATTTTCCATGATGCCGTAGGTGTTGATTCGAAGACCTTGGACGGGTGGAAATGTAAATTTAACGTGAGCATTTGATATGTTTGAAACGTTGAATGCAAGCGTAAAATTGGACACTCCTTTGTTTGCGAGTTGAGTGAATTGAGCATTATGGTTCTCTCCATCTTTTACGAACATTGAGATTTCTAGGTTATCGGTTGCGCTTACTGGTACTTCTTCACAATCATTACTTGCTCCAAGTCTGCTACTGCAATCTCTCTTGTTTGGATGAGTTTGTGGTATCAAATCTACTTCGTCCAAACCAATACCATCTTCAACAAAGGAAAGGTTACTCCAGTCTATTTCTCCTCGGTGGGTATCTCCTTCTTTGATTCCCATTCTCGTTTCCATATCAGAGATACACATTGGACCAATGTCTCTGACATTATCTCTCTCATCGGTTGAAATCCAATCGTCATTTCCTCCAAATGCTTCAAATCCTTCGAATAAGCCATCTAGATTATCCCTTACAATTGCAGCGTTTGAGCCATTTACCCAAGCATTAGCATCGAATGATGCAGTGTTCCAATCATCTCCAATTTCTATATCAAAATAAGCAAAATTGTATTCAAAAAGGTCTTCGAAACTATAACCACTACAATCCACATCTTGAACTTCTTGACGAGCGGATGTTTCTGCTGATGAGGGGGTGGAAATACCCAAAGACGTGGCCAACATCAATCCAATCAATAGCAATGAGATACTACGGCGCATGATGTCTTGTATGAATCGGTTCCTAATGGGTCTTGCTATTACGGCTGCATGGATTTTACTCTTCGTGCCAGTAAATACCATGGCACAAATGTCCAGATGCATGTGGCCATGACAAGCGAAAAAGTTGAATTTCTTCGATCTATATTTTGTATTTGAGTTTCCAAGGCGAGATGATACAATCCATTAGGAGAAAAAAGGTCAACTTGTGCTTGCAAATTGCTCCATCTCTCGACATCAGAACCATCAACTGCAACACCAGATAATCCAGCCACTACTGATGTGAGCAACAACCAGAGAAGAGTGAAGAGCATCCATGCTCCTAATCCTAGAGCCAGTGAAGAGCCCATGTCTTCCGCTAAAGAAGAAGCGAGGAGTTGGATTAAGGTATACCAAAGTAAAACCAATCCAGTGAATCCAAGGTAAATCATCACTTCGATAAGGCTTGGATATTGTCCAAACCTTTCCCCGATGATGAAAATAGCGATGATTGAAAGAAACACGGTTGGGATGGCCACTGCTCCCCAGTGAGAGATAATCATCGAGGTAGTGAGTTGATTTCTGGAAATTGGTTGACTTAATTTAATGTCCAGTACTCCTGAAATTCGGTCACGGCTGATTCCATCAAAAGAAACAAACACTACTCCAAGCGTTGCAGACAAGAGTATGAAAGCACTTGAAACATACAATATAGAATATGCAGAATCTAATGGAATTTGGGCTGGAAGACGTATGTTTGGGTCTGAAAGCCCCCAAGCCGCTCCAAGGATGAACATCGATAACAATGGCCATAAGATTTTCATTCGATTAGAAAAGAATCTTTCTTTGAACCCGTGCGAGGATAGTTGGGTCCAAGTCATCATTCATCCTCTCCTATTTCCCTTCTGGGAACCATTGATTGAAGTGTTATGTTCATCGACACTTCCTCAGAGTCTAACCCTGTCGCTGCTTTGATTAAGTCAGCAATATCTAATGGTGATGGATAGATAAATTTCAGTCCCTTGGAAGCGTATGTTTCAATAATTTCTTTAGATGAAATCTCGGTTTCACCTCGCCATCCCTCAAGATATGGGGTCGTATTTTCAGGGGGTTCTCCGTATCCTTCGATTACAGTTTTCGCTTCAATACCTAAGTTTTCAGAGATAGCCTCAAGCGTGTCAAATGCTAACATTTGCCCTTGGTGCATTAAGGCTACTTTATCACAGAAATGTTTCAACTCCTGAACTCTATGGGACGAGATGAGTACACCCATGCCATTTTCTGCCAATTGAGAAATAAGGTTGACAAATGCCTTCTGGGCAAGAGGGTCTAATCCATTCATTGGTTCATCCAATACGAGATAGTCGGGCGCACCCACAAGCGCACAAGCTAAGGAAAGACGCTGCCGCATTCCTTGGGAGAGATTTTTCAGCATGGTATTAGATTGGGATTTCAAACCTACCAATCTAACCAGTTTGTTTAGGTCAGTGTTTATGTTTTGCATGTGCGAAATTTCTTTCAATTGTTCAAACACAGTTTTTTTTCCTTCCCAACGAACCTGCTCGGGCATGAAGCCAATTTTCCCTCTACGCATGGTTGTATCGAGATTGATCTCCCCTTCCATTTCCTGATAAAGTCCTGCAATAACTCGAATGAGCGTAGTTTTTCCAGAACCGTTGGGTCCAATCAGCCCAACAATTTCTCCAGGTGATAATTCAAGCGAGATTTGATGAATTCCGGGTCCAAGTCTCTTCTTCCACGGTGTGAAAAAATTGGACGAGGGCAATGGATGCCGAAAAGTGACATTTTCCATTTGGAACTTCTCGTGCATACCTTCCGCAGAGTGTTGAGGTTTGACAAACTACCGATTCAGACACATGATATTCCGTTGAACTTATGTGGAGGTTTGGCCAGGGCGTATTGTGATAAATGGATTCATTATCACCGCCATTCTCTATTTGTTCTTGTTCATTTTCTTTTTCAGAAAACATCGGGATGATTTCGAATATACAGTTGTAGTCTGTTTTCTCATCGGCTTGCTGTGGTTTGTGCCATGGGGAATTTTCTCTATGGTCCCCGTTGCTATTGTAGTCTCTTTAATCAGCCCTGCTTCTAGGTTAAAATGGAAGGAAAAGATGGTGCCGAGATCTGTTACTTCAGTGATATTGCTGTTGATTCTCATGCTTGGTAGTTTAATCCCACCTTCGCTTCCTGTTGGAGATGACTCTTGGATCTTGGTAAGCGAGGAAAATCCTGATTCATGGCCATGGCCAGCAAGTGAGCAATATACGTATCTTCATGATGGTAAGGTAATCAGTATTCTCAATACTCGAATACCTCATACCTTTTCTGTGTATGGTTCTGCACAATCCTCTCTTTCAATAGCGCTTACTCTCGGACTTGATGACCTCAGGTTAAAACAATCAATCGATCAGTTAGGAATTAATCCGGAGTCCTTCGCTCTCGAACCAATTGTTGCAGATTCAAAGCACACATACAATGACAAAGAATATCACGTCCTCAGAGAGAGAATCTTTCTTGAAAGTGTAGATTCCTTGACCCTTGGATATGTACTCATCGTGGCCATCCCATCAGCAGGAGGTGAGTTGACAATTCTCTCTATCGTGAGAACGAGTCTTGATGATATGGATGTTTGGGAAGAAAAAATTGTGAATGATTTTTTGCGAATTTCAGATTGATAACTAAAAGGATTCAGTCCTTGTTATGGAATAGTTTTTGCCTGTTCTTCGAAATGACTTTGTAAACCAAATCACGAAAGAACTTTGGCACCAACCAAGCAAAGGGAAAGAGTATCCGATAATGCCAGCCAAGATACAAAAGGCACCGTATGGCTGCAGAGGAGTAAACATATGGGTGATTGTTTTTGATGAGTACAAGAGAATCCACATCGATATTGAACTCTCGCATATGACTCATCCCAGTTTCAGAATCTTGCTCGAGAATCTTTAGTGGTCTTTTCAGCCGCTTGGATAAAAACTGCCCAGACCAAGAACATAGGCCACATTGACCATCAATTAACAACAGATCCTCTGACATCTTATTCAGCGGCTACATGTAGGTTTCCATCTTGGAAATAAATTTGTATATTCTTCGGTTTTTTCTTTGTTAGGGCAGCGAGAGCATCGTAAATTTGGTCTTGTTTTACCTTGAAGGCCTTCGCTGCTTTTGCAGTTGACCAAGCAACGGTTTCAAAATCGGATCGCCGAAGCCACTCAAACAATCTTTCCTCTAAGTCGGATAATTGTTCAGGATTATCTTCGTTGACGGCATTTGGGGGTTGCATGAAGAGGGCTAAGAGTGCTCATTAAATCAATTTGTGCCTCAGGCTAAGACTGCGATTTGTCTACAACATTCTTCGGCATTGATTTTTCCATCAAGTAAATCATTCACTACTTCGATGAATGGAGTCTTGAGATCTAAATCCTTCGATCTTGTACCAAACATACGAGCAGCACGAACGCCTTCAGCGACCATGACCATTTCATCAAGAGCTTCTTCTAAGCTTAGTCCACTTCCTAACATTTCGCCCATGCGTCGATTTCGCCCATGAGGACTAGTTGCGGTTACAAACATGTCACCGAGACCAGCGGGTCCAAAGGCTACATCTGCTCGAGCACCTAAAGCAGGCAAAATCAGACAACCTTCTTTGAATCCAGCACTAAATATGGTTGCTTTGAGATTATCTCCTCCGAGGGTACCTATTTGTTTTAGACCATCAACTAAGCCACATGCAAGGGCCACGACATTCTTGAAAGCGCCCCATAATTCAGCACCCTCAGGATCATTGGTAGCATGTAAAATAAAACTGGGAGTGGACAAAGTTGCTGCTAATTTCTTTGCCACAGTTATGTCTTCTGATGCAATCAAGGCTGTGGTCATAACTCCATCAGCAGCTTCAGGAGCAATGGTTGGTCCAGTGAGTACAGCAAGAGGATTATTTTTCGAATTTTCTTCAAGCAAGTGTTGTAATGATTGTGATATAAGTTTGTTACCAGGTGCCAATCCTTTGGCTAAATCCAAGATTACATGCCCTGGTCTTACAAAGGGAAGAAGGTCTTGGAAGACATCTAAAATAACTCCTGATGGGAGCGCTAATACTACGATTTCTACACCCTCAACAGCCTCATCCAATCTCATTGTGGCCTCTAAACCTTTGAGGGAATGATTTGGAAGATATTTCTTATTTGTGTCTTCCATCATGATTGACTCATAAACTTCATTTTCGATGGTCCAACCTTTCACTGTGTGTCCATCCTCAAGCCATAGTTTTGCAATAGCGGATCCCCAGTTGCCTAAACCAAGAACTGCAATATGGGCCATAAATGCGTGGCAATGCTGCTTCCTTTTAGCCAATTCCCTGTTTCTTGAATACTTATGGCGATTCTGGAGGGAATAATGTTGGAGCATCATTTTTCTGCCAATTTGGATATTTTTTCATGCAAATCTTGAATTTTGAATCATCCAGACATTCCGTAAGCCAGTTTTGTAGCATTGTCCAAGATTGGGAGTTGAACCATTCTAATTGATGGTTAGCGAATTGTCGTACGAATGGGAAAAGAGCGTCACTTAAGTTGTGATTATTCTTGAGTTTACTCACAAAATTATTCAAATCTTCAAGATATTTTGATGCCATTTCTCTATGATATTCGGCATTAGGTTGTTCATATCTATTTGCATACTTATATCGGTCAAGATGGAATTTGAATTCATCATCATTTCTCATAACCCAGTACTTTTCTTCCTCATTTAATACCCAATTCATAGCATATTGCATTATTTCGAGGCTTTCCTCAATAATTTCTTGTTGTGCAGTAATGAGGACGGGCACGGTCCCTTTTGGTGAAACTTCAAGCATTTCATTGGGTCTGTTTTTCAAATCGACTTCTCTTAATTCACAGATTAGTTCTGCTCTAATAATCGACATCCTCGCTCTCATTGCGTATGGGCATCGACGAAACGAGTAGAGTATGTTTGATGACATGAAAATCTTGTTTCAGAAGAGATCATCATCCTCTTCGCTTGCAAATAGATCATCTTGTTCATCATCTGCTTTTTCTTCGACCTTGGCCTTTTTTGTTTTCTTTTCTGCAGGACTCTCTGGCTCCTTTTGTTCGATTAATTCTTCTTCGGCTTTTGGAGGATTAGTACGCATCTGAGCCTGTACTGCTTCTCTAGCAGCCATCTCTTCAGGCGTTATGTTTTGTTGTGCTGCCAAGGCACGCCTTCTTTCATCCCTTGCTTTTTGTTCGAGTTGTTTGTGTCGACTCTTTTCGATTTGTTGAAGCATGAACATTGCATCATGTTCGAGAAGAGGTGAATCAGAGATGAGAGTGAGGTCAAGCCAACCTCCTTCCTCAACGATAAACTCTGCCAGTGGCTCAAAGTTCAAGTCGCTCTTCTTGATTTGCGTGTAATGGGACGCATTACCTCCCCGGTGTTCAACACCTGAAAAATGACAATAAAATGTCTTGGTCCCTATGGTTTCTCTAACCTGATCGAATAATTCTCCGTAATCTTCCGATGTACGAAGACGTCCATGACCACGAGCGTGAATGTGAGCGAGGTTCAAGACGGGTATCGTTCCTTCAACATGATTTACAACTTCAAGAACCTCTTCCAATGATCCCCACAACTCTTGCCTACCACTTGTTTCAATCCCAATTTTAGATGGAGTTCCGTCTTTTAGCCATGGGAAGACGGGATATTCATCCTCTTCATCTTGCCATATTTCTGAAATTCTTTCAACAATACCTGAAAAAATTGTCGCAACTTGAGAATTTGCGTTAGCTCCTCGTCCCATTTCACCGTAGTGTCCTACATGCAATGTAACGTGTCTTGCATTAATTGTTTTTGCAGCCTGTAAGGCTGCTTCGATTTTCGTAAGGCTGCGGTTTCTTTCAACCCTGTTCCCTAGCATTTCTGCATAGTATGGTCCGTGGAGGTTCATCTCGAAATCGGCCTTATTTGCAAGGACTCCCGCCTGCCAGTATTGTTCAAAGTGTAAAGGAGCAACCATTCTTACCGTTTGGACTTCCATTGTCTCTAGTCCAAGCGAGATGATGTCGTCCATTCCTTCAACAATAGTACGGCCTTTACAGGAGAGCGGAACTCCGGCTGGTCCAATTTTTACAGACATTTACCCACCCCGACAGGACAAGGCGAAGGGCTCCCCTATGTTAATTGCTTTCTGAGATTCATCATTGTTCTAAGGGGTTTTGAAGGGATTGGTTCTAAAAAGATGAACTTTAGCAACCACCATGGAGGATGAGGTTGCCGCTGCCATTACAGCATTCAAACAAGGACTCCCTGTATGCCTTTTTGATGCAGATCATCGCGAAGGTGAGACCGATTTATTGTTTTCAGCTCAGCATACCACTCCCCAAACGATGCGAACTCTACGAAAAGAATGCGGCGGGTTACTTTTCTTAGCCATTGGAGATGAGGTTGGAGACTTATTTGGACTTCCCTTTTTGCAGGATATTTATACAAATAACGAACTCATCGAGAAATATCCTACTCTTCAGCATTTGATCACGAACGATCTTCAATATGATTCACGCTCCGCCTTTACACTTAGTTTGAACCATCGAGATACGTTTACCGGAATAACCGATCGAGACAGGGCACTGACGACTCGGAGGTTTGCTGAGTTGTATGTTGAATGTCGAACCAAAACACACGAATATTCTCGAGAACGACTAGGAGAGGAATTCAGAACTCCAGGCCACATTCCTGTTTGTCGTGAATCCAAAGGTGGACTGACTACTCGCCAAGGACATACCGAGTTAGCTGTAGGATTAGCGAGGTTAGCGGGCGTTTCTCCAGTAGTAATCGGGGCTGAAATGCTTCAACCTGATGGAGATTATGCCTTGAGCATGGAGGATGCAAAAATGTGGGCATCCAAGAGAAATATTCCATTTTTGACAGGTGAAGAATTGATTAGAAAAGTCGACTAGGAGTTGGTTAGATGGATAAAGTGATGGCAGTGGGCGTATTTGATTTACTCCATGCCGGCCATTTACATTATTTGGAACAAGCAAAAGCGCTTGGATCTCACTTAGTTGTCGTTGTAGCCCATGATGATACAGTAAGAAAAAGGAAGCATGAGCCTGTCACAAACCATGATTTCAGAAAACGGATGGTTGCTGGACTGAAACCAGTGGATGAAGTCTTCATCGGTAATCCTCCTGAAATACCGATTTTTGACATCCTAAATGAGATTAAACCTGATGTAATTGCGCTCGGTTACGACCAAGAACATGCAGAGGATCATCTCAGAAATTCCCTCAAGGAAAGGGGTTTTGAAGGCATGAGAGTCACCAGAGTTGAAGGTCTATACGACGATTTGGATGGAACGAGAAAAATTATTGCAAAAATATTACAGAGAGGCTCAAAGGACGGGGAGTGAATATGTTTACAGGCATCGTTCAAGGTCAAGGACAAGTCATCGCAATGGATTCTGGTGAATACACAAAAGTAACCATCGCTTTACCAAACTCCGAAAATTTACGCATAGGAGATAGTGTGTCAGTGTCTGGTGTTTGTTTAACCGCTGTTGAAATTCATGGTACATCTGTGCAATTTGACATTATACCAGAAACACTCTCTCGAACAAATTTGAAACAACTTCAAATTGGCGATCATGTGAATATCGAAAGGGCGTTGAAGTATGGTGATGAAGTTGGAGGCCATCTCTTGAGCGGACATATCATGGGTGTGGGGACTATATCGCACAAATCAGAAGGGGAGGAAATAATTGATATTTCCATTCAACTACCAGAGGAGATGTCGCCATATGTTGTAGAAAAAGGATACATTGCAATCGATGGAATTTCACTCACAATCGGAAAGGTGAACGGATGCAATTTTTCAGTACATCTTATCCCAGAAACCATCAGGCTTACTACTTTAGCATCAAAACAAATCGGTGCTGAGGTGAACATAGAAATTGATTCAATGACACAAATTATTGTGCAAACAGTTCGAAAACATTTGGAGGAAAATTCGTGAAAAATATCGTGGTTGTCTGCGCTTCATTCCATGAAGAACATGTCAAAAAAATGCTTAATCATGTTGAAACTGAGATTAAGGACAAAAATCTTGAGATTACTCACATACAATGGGTGCCAGGTTCCTTTGAATTACCGTTGGCAATGAACCGATTGTTATCTAGGACTGATATTGCTGCAGGTATATGTCTAGGCATCATTGAAAAAGGCGAGACACAACACGGTGAGGCAATTGGTAACGCACTGATGAAAAGTTTACTCGACATTCAAATCAATCAAAACAAACCGATTGGGTTAGGAGTCATAGGGCCAGGTACAGAGCCTCACCACATAATTTCTCGAATTGAAAAACATGCCAAAGGCGCGGTATCTGCAATTTGCGCATTGTTGTAAAAAAGAGTATACTATGGGGGATTGGTAGGTTATGAATAGAGTTAGTTTTCTAGCAATTTTGTTTGTGACTATTACGCTGCCACTGGTTTCAAGTGCGGACACTGACGGAGACGGATACGATGATGATATCGATGTTTTTCCAGACGATGACCAACAATGGAATGATACTGATGAAGATGGATTTGGTGATAATCCAGTGCAACCAAACGGTGACGGATGTCCCCTTGAAGCATCGGCAGATAACCAAGGTTGTCCAATAACCACTACGGAAAGCAGTGATAAAATTCAAGGTCAATTTGGAACCAGTGGATTTAATTTTGCAATTTTGATTTCAGGAATCATAGGCTGCGTTATTGGAGTATTGTATTCAAGAAAAGGCCTTCACAACTCAGCCCAATCGGACCAAGATGTACCCCTGGCATTGTTCCTGATTTTGATATTCGTTTGTTCGGTGGTTTACACAAATCCTCCTTTGCTATCTGATACTCATGAAAAAGAGTATTCCAACCATGATACTGAACATGTTTTCGTCACCGGTCATGAAAGTAATGCCGGCATAGAGGAATTGGATGAAGACCAAGATGGGATTACAGATGGGATCTCAGTTGATTATGATGTTGATTATGGTGGGCAAAATACCATTCCAGTAGAAATCCAAACCAACCTTACGATTACGCATGAGGATGGAGTTTCGATGCACCTATCACAACGCCGAAATATCACCGGATCTGAAGTAGAGATAGACACATTCTTCATTGTCAAACCATGGTCTTTAGGTAATTATACCGCTGAAATTGCCGTGAAAGTTTTTGGTCAAGATAATGAGCAACATGAAGATTCGACAAACTTCCAACAAGACGAAGTTGAGGTACTTGAGATTCTTGACCAACCATTGATTGATTTTTCAAGTCAAAATCAAATCTCAGAGGATGAGGCATGTTGGGTAAATCTCACCGCAGAAGACCCATTATACCATTTTTGGAGCCAAGGTAATCAACTTCAGGATACAACCCTCACATTAGTAACGCCTGAAAGTTTAGGATTCTCTACCAATGATTGGGAAGAAGTAAACATTAGCTGTGATGATTTATCCCCTGGAGAACACACGTTTGTTGTTGAAATAGAAAATACGTTTCAACAGCAATCAGTAAGTCAGTTTATTCTTAATATCACCGAGTCTAATGAATCAGTAACCAATGAGGCCAATGAAACCAATGAGACCAATGAATCAGATTCAACAAACACCGAGATCATAGAAGAATTAGTTTATTCGATTGAGATTGAAACCGAAGACTTTTGTCGGTTAAGATTCATATCTGAACTTCAGACCAGTTCTGTGATTATTTCTACTGAGGACAAAGAAATTAATATATCTCAATCAGGAAATAACCCAACCATCTCTTGTGATGATTGGGGCCCAAGAGTCTATCACTTGAATACCTCTTTGAGTGATGGGAATGGTAGCGAAGGTTGGAAACATCTTACTCTCGTCATTCCAGACCCCGTGATTCTTGCTTATGGCACAGGCTCAATCATCGATGAAGTTCAAAGTGAGGATGCTAAATTAGTTTTCACCTATCTCGCAGCACTAAGCATCTTTGTTACATTTTCAATGGCCATGATCATGGCTTTTTTTCATAGTAGAATGTTTGGAAAAGAATCAATCAAGGGTGATTATATTTCCGACCTTGCGACATTTCGAATGAATTCAAAGCGTAGAGAATAAATTTGAGATCAAGAAAAAAACCTCCAATCTTCAGTTGCAAATATTTCGCTCATGACAGGGAATGTTCAAGAGTTACCTCATTACTGACAAAGTCATGAGCGAGGTTCGTAATGTCATTATCATCGGTTCTGGTCCAGCAGGGTATACCGCTGGTTTGTATAACGCAAGAGCATTACTCAAACCTCTCATGTTTGCAGGTTACATGTCTGGCGGTCAGTTAATGCTCACCAGCGATATCGAAAATTTCCCTGGCTATCCTGAGGGCATTGGTGGTCCAGAAATGATGATGCAATTGAGAGAACAAGCAGAACGATTTGGATTAGAAGTGCATGATAAAAATGTTGAACGTATTGACGCTTCTTCTTCCCCTTTCAAAGTTTATGTGGAAGGAGAAGAGTTTCAATCTCATGCAATAATCATCTGCACCGGTGCTGAAGCCATTTGGCTAGGTGCTGAGGGTGAGAGCGAACAAAAGGGCAGGGGTATCAGTACCTGTGCCACTTGTGATGGGGCATTTTTTAGAGACCAAGAAGTGATTGTCATTGGCGGTGGTGATTCCGCGATGGAAGAGGCTACTTTCTTGACACGTTTTGCTACAAAAGTCACCCTTATACATCGTAGAGACGTATTCCGAGCCTCAAAAGTAATGTATGATCGAGCCTTAAATCATCCAAAAATTGAGATATTGACTTTCAAGCAAGTGAAAAAATGGCTCAGTGATGAAAATGGTTTGACTGGAGCCGTGCTCGAAGATACTCAAAGTGGAGAGGTTTCCGAAATTTCTTGTAGTGGTGCCTTTATCGCCATCGGCCATAAACCAATAACTGGGTTTTTGGAAGACCAAATCGAGACCGATGATTCAGGATATATTCTGGCAAAGGATTTCACAATGACCTCGGTCCCAGGCATTTTTGCTGCAGGTGACGTGGTAGATACTCGATACAGGCAGGCAATTACCGCAGCAGGAATGGGTTGTCAAGCTGCTATAGATGCAGAAAGATGGCTTGAAGATAACATCCACTGATTGTGATATCATGGATTTTCAGTCAGATTCAGGTCCGTCCTCAAGCGGCAGATACTCAAGACACGTATTACTTCCACAAGTCGGCATCGATGGGGTACAACGCTTATCCTCGTCGTCTGTCATTTGTGTCGGCGCAGGTGGCTTGGGTAGTCCTGCTTTGTTGTATCTGGCGGCAGCAGGTATTGGCAACATCACCATCATTGATGATGATAAAGTTGAGTTATCTAATTTACAAAGACAAATCATTCACCAAGAAAGTGATATTGGTAAACTTAAGGTTGAATCAGCCAAAGAACATTTGCTTCGACTTAATTCCGCAATTGAAGTCACAATCTATCCATTTCGACTTGATAAAAGTAATGCGTTAGAAATATTGTCAGGCCACGATGTTGTGATTGATGGTACTGATAATATCGAAACCCGTTATCTTATCGATGATTCATGTAAATCCTTGGACATACCTTGGATCTATGCCTCAGTATACCGGTTTGAGGGCCATTTGAGCGTCTTTAATCACCATTCCGGACCGACATACCGAGATGTTTTTCCCACAGCACCACCTCCAGAACTCATACCTTCATGTGCTGAAGCAGGTGTGTTGGGTGTCTTGCCAGGTGTTATGGGTAGTTTACAAGCCACAGAAGCGATTAAAATTATTCTAAATCTTGAAACCCCTCTTTCTGGTCAAATGCTGATTTATGATGGGCTACAATCCACATTCAGAACTCTCGTGATTTCGCCACAAAACAAAAAAAATAGGCAAGTTCAAGAAGAAAAGGCCTCCCCTACAGACGTTATGATGCACACTATTGATGCACCTACTGCTGGCAAGAAATTAGATGAGGGATGGAGTCCCTTTATTCTCGATGTCAGAAGTAAGGATGAATTCAATGCAGGACATATTGATTCTGTAGATTTTCAGATAACGCATGAAAATGTCCTGTCAGCAATAGAGCATATTCCAAAAGATAGAGATGTTCTGATTTATTGTGCACGTGGGAAAAGATCCGAGCTTGCAATCTATTTCTTAATGCATGAGGGATTCTCTGGTGAATATCTTTACAATCTTGAAGGTGGATTTATGTCTTGGAAAGACTACTATCCAAATCGTGTAAATGTTTGATGAATAACATTATCTCGGAAAATATAATGTCAATCTTCAAAGGTTTTCAATTTTTGAGTAGCATGTGGCCCAAATCATTGTGGCTGATGAAAACGAGGGGAGGCGTAATTTACTCGCCAATACTCTCGAGCGTGCTGGCTATTCTGTGACCAGAGCCGGAACACTGCGACAGGCCGAGGGTACAGCCCTTGCAACCATGCCGGAAGTCATGCTTTTTGATGGGGATTGGAAATCAGGAGACCCGATTGATTCGAGCCAAAGGATGATGTCAGACCCAGAATTTGCATTCAAGTCTAGAGTCATCATTCTTTCAAGAAATGCTTCGCAGGATTATTTAATTCAAGCAGCGAGAGCCGGTGTTAGCGAAGTGATTGTAAAACCAGTTGACATGCCAAAACTGTTATCTCAGTTAGAAAAGCATGCGCGAAAGCAATTCGTGCCTCCTCCAGCAGATGTTGAAACGAGTATCGGCGGAGGTGGGTCTTTCGATGTGTCAATGGTATCTGGTCAAAGTCAATGGGCACTCCCCATGTTGAAAGGTCTCGTGACACCAGAAAAAATTGATGCGAGTTTCATTGAAGAAATCGTTTCACAACTGATGGAACAAGGAATTGAGTTGGACGAAAACATTGACCAAAACCTTCTTTCAAACATGTTGAGACTTGCCCTAAACAAATTAGTCGATGAGGTTGACCGAACGCCCAATGAAGAGGCTGTGAATAACAAATTGCCTTCCAAAAAAGGCCCTACTCTTTCTGAAGGGCCCAAGAGTATGGAAGATGTACTCCAAAATCAGGCTGATAAGCTTGCAGATGAAGTTGAATCCAAACTTGACGAAATTCTTGAGGAACAACCCAAACCGGTAACCTTGCTTGAAGAAGAAGAAAAGATGAGAATAGATCCAGAGGTCGTTGAATTTACTCGTCTAGCAGTGGGAGAAGTTTACCAATTAATGTGGGATATCGCTAGACCAAACACACTGAATGATTTAACGCTCATGACCAGAGTTGAGGATGCTACTCAGATGCTCAAAGATATTATCGATCATCTTCCATCTTCACCCAAAGAGGAGGAATAGTATTGAATGAAAAGCAACTGAAGTTCTTGTTCTTTGTATTGTGTGCGGCATTTATAGCCAATCTATTGGGATATGCCTTTATTGTTCCAATTCTACCATCTTGGAAAACACAATTTGCTTTGAATAATACTCAAGCTACAGCCTTGGTTTCACTATGGGCTGTTCCCTTATTTTTACTCGGTCCCATGACAGGTCGAATAGTAGACCGCTTTGGTGCGATGCCAATTATTTTCATTTCATTGGTATTGCTTACTCTCACTTCATTGCTGTATTTGGTAGCCGTTCAAGAAAAATTTGGTTCTGGATTTTATCTGCTTGCAATTGCTCGTCTCCTTCATGGACTTGCGGGAGCATCGATCATGACTGCAGGTTTTTCTTTAGCCAGCGAATTATGGCCACTCAATTTTGGTGAAACATCGGGACAATTAATTGGTATTGCAGTTGTTGGAGGATTGCTGGGCCCAGTAGTTGGAGGAATTACATTTGCTTACAGTCCAACACTTGCTTTTTTGACGCTCGCAGCAGTCCCTGCTTTGGTATCGCCTCTCGCATTTATTTCAATGAAAACAGTCAAACATCACCGAAATAAAGCAGAATCGACAGGCACGATATCGATTATGGCCTTTGTTAAAGAACCAATGTTATTTCGAATTGGGATGCTTGTGGTGTTAGCAACTCTTGCGACAGGGGCTTTGGAAGCAGGTGTTCCATTACTTCTTCAAGAGGCACTTGGATTAGGCTCTGCATCCATAGGTCTGATTTTACTTGGGCTGATTTTATTCCAAGGCCTTGGTGGTTGGTTTTGGGGCATCAAAGTGGATCAAAAAGGACCTATTCGATACATGATATGGGGATGGATTTTGGTGTCAATATCTCTTCTTGCCTGCGGTTTTGTGATATGGTTTGTTACTGGTAATAAATCTGTTTGGGTTGTTGTAGGAGTCCTTGCAATCTTTCAATTTGCGATTGCAGCAACACAGGTCCCAATGCTGCCGATGATCGATACCGCCACCAACCAATTATTCGGCTCCGGTTCTGCAGGTTTGGCATTTGGAGCCTTCGGAACCGCTTGGGCTGCGGGGACTATTCTTGGCCCACTCGCTATTGGGCCAATGCTCGATTTGACAAATTCATGGGCCCTAACCGTATCCGCATTAACGATTCCAATGGTAATTGGGTTGTGGATTACAATTGCGAATAAAGAGATGCTGACCACTTGTTATCAAGCTGAAATGGACGCCAGATTGGCAGATGAATAGTCATGCATATACTTGAAAATGGGTTTCTCTTGCCCATGCCTGAGGGGAAGGGATGGTTCAGGGTGCATTGCCTAACATTTTCGGAAGGGACTGGTCTCCATCTAAGCCATTAATCTTCTTCCGTCCTTTGCCCGCTGAAATGGCTAAAGTAGAGATATTGCGTTTCGTTGCTGAAAAACATGAAGGAAACTTACAAACAGTTTCATCGCTTTGGGACCATGTCATCAAGGATGTGAACTCCTTTGACGGAGAGGCATGGCATGCCTTTAGCGCCTCGTTCATCAACGTTTTAGCACAAGGGCTTGAATCAAAAAGTAGAGCCTCAAGTATAGATTTGGAAATGGAAGTCATTCCCAGAAGAACAGCTGGAGAACACTTAGCGCGAAGAAACAGTCGTTTCATCATCGATATGAGATTGTGCATGCGCCGTTTAGCCCATTACATGTCGGTTGAAATTGAACAGCGTTTTTCATGGCAAAGGATGATGACAAGGACAAGAGAAATGGATGAAGTACTGAAGAAACTCTTCATGGAAGGAATAGAAACTCCTGACGGAGGCCGATTCGGTGGCAAAGGATTTCGTTCAACCTGGCAAGAAGCAGTCGTTGCGGTTGCAACAGCCTTGAATAGTGGTCCTGACTTTGAGGTCGAACAAAATTACACAGGTGATTTTGTCGCACCAATGATCAGAGACGTTGGTCTTTCTCTAGCGATGGGAGATACAGTACTCGATGTAATGGCTGCCCAATTAGGAAAAGCAGAATCCCGAATGAATGGGGGACATGCTCACGCTGGAGGTAGAGATTTACACATCGGAGCATTTCACAAAGGAGTATTGCCTCCTACCGCTCCCCTTCCGATAGCCTCGGCGACGATGACTGGCATGGCATTGGCCGCACAAAGATTAGATTTGAGTCGCTTCCATGTTGCTTGCATAGGAGAGGGTTCTTCATCCTCTGGAGAGTGGTGGGAAGCAGTAAATTTCGCATCCACTAGAGGCTTACCAATTACTTACATTCTTCAAAATAATCAAATCGCTCTTGATACACCCCCTTCTCACCAATCAAATGTTGAACTTTGGGGTGACAAAGCAAGAGCAATGGGCATGCCTTCTTGGACAATTGATGGGTCAGACCCTGCTTCATGGTATGCAAGCACTGCAGTGGCGAGAGAATTCTCCCTCGAGGGAGGGGGGCCGACACTCATTCATGTTGAGACTATGAGAGGCTGTGGGCATGCCCATCATCACGATGACCTTTATTTGGGCACAGAAAGTGGAAACCCTCCCGGTTATGTTGACCGAGAATTGCTTGAGTATTGGGCGAATAAAGATCCTCTTTCGACACATAGAGAATTGCTACTCGAGTTAGGCGTAACGGAAGAACAAATCCAAAAAATGGAATCAGATGAATTTGAAATGGTTTCCGAAGCCTTTTCTCAACTAGAATTGATGGAATGGCCCGAGCCCAATACTGTGACGAAAGGTGTGACTTCAATCCATGATGCCGATTCTCACACAAATCACCTTGATCGTTGGAATGGGAGAGAAGTCACCGAATTTACCCCATCAAAACTGATGTTTGGAGAAATGGCTTGGGAATATGCTGAAAAAGGTGGTTGGACATACGCAAGGGCTATTCAACAAGCAATGGTAGATATTGCCGGCAAATATGCGAGTAATACTCTGTTTATGGGAGAAGACATGGAAGTTGCAGGAGCATTTGGATTGAATATGGGTCTCAAAAATGCGGGGCATGATTCACTTTTACTCGATATGCCATTATCTGAATCAATCATTATCAATGCAGCGGTTGGTGCTGCACTCTCGGGTATGAGGCCAATGGCAGAAATACAATTTGGAGGCTTTGCTGCTTTGGCTCACAACGCTTTGGTGAATAATGCCTCAATGTTACGTTGGAGGTGGGGAGCAGAGGTGCCATTGACAGTACGTATCCCTCTAGGAGCAAAAACCCGGTCTGGACCATTCCATGCCAACATGATTGAATCATGGTATGCCAATGACCCAGGACTAATTGTAGTCGCACCGGCCACCCCCCAAGATGCATATGATTTACTCATAGAAGCAGCAAATGTGGATCATCCTGTATTATTCCTTGAGCACATTGGACTGTACGGATTGAGAGGAGGCATGACCGGTTGGGGGCAAAATATCAACCAGGTAGTCGATGTTGACAAAGTGCACAACAAATTAGAATCGGACTCGCAATTCAAGTTAGGTAAAGCAGAAATCATTCGTGGTGGGAGGGATTTGACATTAGTGACTTGGGGTTCAATGCTACATCTTTCCCTTCAGGCAGCCGAATTACTTGCAGAAGAAGATATCGAAGTTGAGGTAATTGATTTACGGACATTATTGCCTTTTGATGCTAAAACATGTATTCAATCAGTGATGCGAACATGCCGCCTTATCATCGTTCAAGAAGGTCAATGGAGTGGTGGTTTAGGTCATACCTTACAAAGTCGGATCCTAGAGGAAACCTTCTATCTCTTGGAATCGGCACCTATTGTGGTAGGCGCAATTGATACGCCTGTTCCGTTTAGTCCGCCATTGGAAAATCATACTATTCCTTCACTGGATTTTATCATTGATGCCATACGAACGGCATGTGATGATTAATTTGTGAAAGTATGATATGTTTAGACGAAATCCAAACTCTATGGCCGAGAATGAGGAACTTGGCCTCGGGGCCTTATTGCACTGGAATTCTCTTCTTGTTACGGGTTCCTTATTTGTAATGCTCACAGCCATAACGACTTTCACAAGCCGTTTGGATGCGGTTAATATTTCGATTGTTTTTGGTTTGCTGGTTCTATCGATTATCTTATTGATAACATCTGCAGACTTTTTCATCGAAGGCGCGAAAGGATTAGCTCGACGTGCGGGAATAGCAGAAGTGATTATTGGCCTTACAATCGTAAGTATTGGTACGTCATTACCAGAAATTCTTGTGACTTCAACCGCTTCTCTGGAGTCAAAGGATGACTCCTCAATGATGGAACTCGCAATAGGAAATATTTTTGGTTCCGTATTGGTACAAATCACATTTATTCTAGGAATTGTCGCTCTAGTTAGACCGTTGAACGTAAGTCCCGATTGGCTCAAACGTGATGGTTTCATCATGTTTGGAGCCGTTGTTCTCTGTTCGCTATTACTTTGGACAGGAGGAGGCTTATCCCGATTCGAAGGGTTAATCCTTTGTTCTACCTACATATTTTACATTGGCTGGCTGCTCAAAAATAGAGAGCAAATTCGTCAAGATGAGATCGATACGATTGATGAAATAAAGCATAATGAATTGAATTGGACTTCTGCGGCTTACATAGCCATGGTAATCATAGGTCTTTCATTTGCCATTTTCGCTGCGACTAAGTTGGTAGAGTTAGCCAGTGAGCTAGGTAGAGCAATGAATATTCCTCAAGCCATTATCGGTACGGTGATGTCCGGTCTTGGTACCTCTCTTCCAGAATTAACAGTTGCACTCATGGCTGCAAAGAAAAGTCGAGGTGTTGCGATTGGAACACTGGTAGGTTCCAATATTACTGACCCTCTGCTTTCTATTGGCATTGCAGCCTTAATCTCTCCTCTGATGATCAGTGACTCATCATGGGGTCTTATCATGTATCTCATTGTTCCTGCAACAATTATTGGTGTCGCAGCCTGCTTGTTTATGATGTACACTGGGTTCAAATTTACTCGAATTGAGGGAGGCGTTTTAATCGGTCTATATGGAGTATTTTTACTACTACTTGAATTACAACGTCAGGGATACATCACGCTTTGATTGAAGCATAGTGAATCCCCAAGAAAGTAGTTATTTTTTCCAGTCCGCTAATATCGGTATCATCAAAAGCATTGAGTTCATCACTGTCTACGTCTAATACGCCAATTAGTGTTCCATCTGGTGTACAAATAGGTATCACAATCTCACTTTGAGTTGTTGCTGAACAGGCTATGTGATCGGACCGTTTTGAGACATCTGGAACCAGTTGGGTTTTCTTACTTCGAGCGCTTGCTCCACAAACTCCTTTGTCAAATGGTATCGTGAGACATCCGTGAGTGCCTTGATATGGCCCTATTTTCAAAACACCCGGTTCAGTTACTCGATATATGCCAGTCCAATTAAAAAATTCGAATGTGTGATGTAATTCACAAACGGCTGTAGCCATAACAGATATCCAATCGTTTTCATCGGCAACCATTGCCGAAATGTTACTTAGTAACTCTTCATATTGTTCATCTCGGCTCATGGTGGCGGGAATGAATGAGATTATTTCAAGCAACCACTTATCTCCCTCGGACGTCTGGGCCCGACATGGTCGACTTCAAACTTGATGAAGTGCAAGAAATGTTGCGAGAGTTGGCTCACCAATTTGCAGAAGATGAGATCCGACCTCACGCTGAAAAGTGGGATGATGAATCGCTGTATCCAATAGAGACAATCAAAGCAGCACATGAGATGGGTTTGTTGAACCTTCACATCCCAGAAGCTTACGGAGGAGCAGGATTGGGAACTTTCGAGGAAGTCATCGTCAATGAGGAATTGGCATGGGGAGATCCTGGTTTTTCTACTGCAGCCTATGCTACCGGTTTGGCTTGCGCTCCAATCATTACTGGTGCTACCGATTTTCAGAAAGAAAAATATCTTTCCATGGTTGCGGAAAAAGGGGCATTGGCCTCTTACGCCGTTACTGAACCAGGAGCCGGCTCAGATGTTGCATCTATTTCAACAACTGCCAAAAAAGAGAATGACGAATATGTCCTAAACGGTTCAAAGATGTGGATTACTGGCGCCGGTTATGCTGATTGGTTCTTTGTATTAGCAAAAACAGATGTTGACGCAGGTTATCGCGGAATGTCTGGATTTATTGTAGAGTCGGATTGGGAGGGCCTCTCACTTGGGAAAAAAGAAACAAACATGGGTCAGAGATGTTCGGATACTAGGTCGATTACTTTCGATAATGTAAGGGTACCAGAAGAAAATTTAGTTGGAGGCTCAGAATCTGGCGGTTGGATGAACGCGATGAGTGCGTTCGACATGAGTCGCCCAAATATTGCGGCACACGCTACAGGTTTATCCAGAGCAGCATACGAACATGCGCTAAACTATAGTCATGAGCGACATAGTTTTGGAAAGCCCCTTCACAAGCATCAGGCAATACAGTTCATGCTTGCAGATATGAAGACCAAGGTTGAAGCATCGAGGTTACTTACATGGAAGTCGGCCATAGAATTTGATAATGGTGTGACCAATACTGAAAGTGCTGCACATGCGAAGCGATTCGCAGCAGATTCGTGTATGGAGGTCACGACCGACGCAGTACAGGTTTTCGGAGGATATGGATATTCAGAAGAATATCCTGTTGCAAGATTGATGAGGGCTGCGAAGGTAATGCAAATCTATGAGGGTAGTAGTCAAGTACAAAGAATGATCATTGGAAGAGAGATTACAAAAAACCTCTGAGGTTTTTTCTGTGGGAAAGATTTCTTCTGCAGTGATTCTAGCCGCAGGTTATTCCACTCGTTTAGGTCAACCCAAGGCCTTAGTGATGTGGAATGAGGAGACCTTGATTGAACGTAGTATTCGGCACCTTGAGGATGCGGGCATCAAAAAAATTGTAGTGGTTACAAATAAGGAACTCATGGCAGATTTCATCCCTCTGGTTGGTAATCATTCCATAGTTGTCAATCCTTATCCTGAAAATGGACGCACCGGTTCCTTACAGGTTGGGATAAAATCAATATTATCCAATCTCCCAAATAGTCCGCGTGCAATTTTGGTTGTTCCTGTTGACCGATGTGGATGGGAACCCAGCACTATTAGAGTATTGTTGTCCCAAAAAACCAACTCAAAACCAATACCATCTGGACATCCTCTTCTTTTGTTTGATATTGCAAAAGTAATGATGGCTCCAAAAGATATGCCCTTAAGAGATATTGTCACAATTTCGGAGGTTTCAGCCCCTGGAAGGTATTTGAATATCGATACTCCCGAGGATTTGGAGGCGTTGAATGACTAAGCGGGTATTCTCTTGGATCATTGAACGACTTAATTTAGGCCAAAAGGTTGCGTTAGCCTCAGTTTTGTCAACTCAAGGCTCAGTTCCAGGAAAGACTGGAGCTAAATTAGCCTTGACTAAGGATGAAATTACAGGAACTATAGGTGGAGCTGGACTTGAACTCCAAGTCATCTCTCGGTTACGAGATTTACTGGAAAAGCAAAATCCATTTGCTGAAGTGATTTCTTTTGGTTTAAACAAAGGTGCCAAGGGCTATGAAGTGATTCCTCTTGACAGTCTTTGTGGGGGAAGAGTGACCCTCTCTCTGGAAGTGATGATACCGATGCCACATGTGTTGATGATGGGCGGAGGGCATTGTGCTGAAGCCCTGTCAGAAATTTTGTCGGCTTTAGACTGGGATTTCTCGGTTTGTGATTCAAGAGAAGAATATGCATCTCTGAATGGTGCGAAAGAAAGTATCCATGCCTCAGTTGAAACATTTTTTGAAAATGAAAATGCCACCTCATTAAGCCGATTCAGCGACATATTACTCCTTGGACATGATTGGAAAGAAGATGAAATGCGATTAATATCTCTTCTTGGATTAAATTATCAGGGAAGGCTAGGAGTAATCGGTTCCAAGTCTAAGTGGAAAGCCTTTGTCGAGGCAGCAAATTCCGCTGGTATTGAAAAATCCTTACTCGAAGCAGTCCGCTGTCCGATTGGCCTTAACATTGGTGCGGAGACTCCCGAGGAGATTGCCGTGGCAGTTGCTGCTGAGATCATGGGTCTGCACAAACAGGTCCAAGTCACGACTCCGAACTGGCGTCAGAAGGAATGAACACGGTTTTTCTGAAGTGTTTTAATTCTTCAATAGATTCAATGATATCGTCTAGTGCAAGATGGGCGCCTTTTTTCTCATATTGG
>MDTE01050406.1_pt1 | contig 30005 bp, 27 predicted proteins | sample 811231 | NCBI WGS metagenome assembly MDTE01 (sample SAMN05326651, study PRJNA326480) | marine metagenome | isolation source: seawater | place: Indian Ocean: Red Sea | collected 2010 | reverse complement strand
TTTTTGCTAAATAAGAATTAATATTTCCTGTAATACAAATAATAGTGTTGTTCATATTTTTAATAAATGGTAACAAAGATTTAATCTCTTTACTTTCCCCACTTTTAGAAATAATAATGATAATATCATTTTTTTGAATATTTCCTAAATCACCATGTAATGCATCTGATGCATGCATGAAAATAGCAGGCTGACCTGTTGAATTGAAAGTTGCAACTATTTTTTGTGATATATTAGCGCTTTTACCTACACCACTAATAATTACTCTACCAGTACAAAGAAGTATTTCTTTAACGCAATCTACTATATTCTCATCAATATAATTAGTTAGATTGCTTATTGAATCAGCTTCTAACTTAATTATGTTTTTTGCTATATTTTTTATTTCTAAATCGCTTTTCACAAACTTAATTTTGATTTAATAAAACAATATTTTAAATTAGATATTAAATTATTTTTTACCAAAAATAATACTTTTTAATGCGATGGGCCTACAAACAACTTTATTAACTTCAGAATTACAAAAATATTTTGGATTTAAAACTTTTAAAAGAGAGCAGGAAAAAATTATTTTAAATCTTTTAGAAGGAAATGATACATTCGTTGTAATGCCTACGGGTGGTGGTAAGTCAATGTGTTATCAACTACCAGCTTTAATTAATGACGGGTGTGCTATTGTAATATCTCCTTTGATAGCTTTAATGAAAAATCAAGTAGATGCTATTAGAGGTTTTAATGAAGATGATAGTATTGCTCACGTTTTAAATTCTTCATTAACAAAGAAAGAAATACAGTCAGTAAAAGAAGATGTATCATCTGGAAAAACAAAATTATTATATGTTGCTCCTGAGTCATTAATTAAAGAAGAAAATATTAATTTTTTAAAAAAGCATACTATATCATTTTATGCTATAGATGAGGCACATTGTATTTCTGAATGGGGACACGATTTTAGACCAGAATATAGAAATATTAGAAAAATAATCAATAGTATAAATCGAGCCCCTATTATAGCATTAACCGCGACCGCAACTCCAAAAGTACGTGAAGATATAATTAAAAATTTAGGAATTATTGATTGTAAAATATTTTTAGATTCTTTTAATAGAGATAATTTATATTATGACATAAGACCAAAAATTGGTGTTGAAAAAGAAATAATTAAATATATAAAACAGAACGAAAATAAATCTGGAATTATATACTGTTTAAGTAGAAAAAAAGTTGAAGAAATAGCTGAAACATTACAAGTAAACGGTATTAGTGCACTACCATACCACGCTGGATTGGAAGCTAAAGTAAGAGCAAGTCATCAAGATGCTTTTTTAATGGAAGAAGTTAATGTTATTGTAGCAACTATTGCATTTGGAATGGGTATTGACAAACCTGATATAAGGTATGTTATTCATCATGATATTCCTAAAAGCTTAGAAAGCTATTATCAAGAAACGGGTAGAGCCGGCAGAGATGGAGGCGAAGGTAATCTTGTTACTTTTTATAGCTATAAAGATATCGAAAAATTAGAAAAGTTTCTACAAGGAAAACCAGTAGCAGAGCAAGAAGTCGGAAGACAACTCATTTCAGAAACTATATCATTTGCTGAAACATCTATTTGTAGAAGAAAATATCTACTTCATTATTTTGGGGAAAAATTTGATGACTCAAAATGTAATGAAATGTGTGATAATTGTCGCCATCCAAAACCAAAGTTTGAAGGAAGAGAATATGTTGAAATTCTATTAAAAACAGTAATTGAAACAAAAGAAAGACTAAAAGCAAAAGAAATTGTAAAAATCATTATTGGAGAAACTAATACCATTATAAAACAAAATAAAGCTGAAATTTTAAATGTTTTTGGAATTGGTAAAAATAAAAGCAAACATTTCTGGCACTCTGTAATTAGACAAGTTATGGTTAAAGGGTTACTTATTAAAGAAATAGAAACTTATGGAGTTTTAAAGACCAATAATGATACGAATGATTATTTGAATAATCCTTCGAGCTTCATGTTAACAGAAGATCATGACTATGATGCAATAAATGCTCAAAATTCAATTAATAATAACCAAAAAGGTGATGCAGCTGACAAGGTTTTATTCTCAATTTTAAAAGATCTTAGAAAAAAAGTTGCTAAAGAAAAAAAGTTACCCCCAGCAATTATTTTTAGTGAAGGTTCATTAATTGATATGGCAAACCAATACCCCATTTCAACTGAAGAGCTTAGCCAAATATATGGTGTCGGAATTGGTAAAGCAAAAAAATTTGGAGATCAATTTATTTCATGTATTGAAAAATATGTAATCGAAAATAATATTGATCGACCACAAGATATGATTGTAAAAACTGTTCCAAACAAATCAAGTAATAAAGTTTATATAATTCAATCAATTGACAGAAAATTAACCTTAAATGATATAGCTTCATCAAAGGGGTTAAATGTTGAAGATTTATTATCAGAAATTGAGACAATCGTAGATTCAGGAACTAAAGTTGATTTAAATTATTATATTGAAGAAATTCTAGATGAGTATCAACAAGAAGAATTACATTTATTCTTTAAAGAATCTGAAGAAGGATCTTTTCTTGAAGCTAGAAATGAATTTGACGAAGACGAATATACTGATGAAGAGTTGCGTATCTATAGAATTAAATTTATTTCAGAAGAAGCTAACTAAATTATGAAGTTATCGCTAACCAAGATAACATTCCAACGCTAAGCTCTAGAGCCTTTTCATCAATATCAAAATTAGAATTATGCAATGTTCTATTGGGCTTATTTTTGAATCCAACGCCTAATCTGTAAAAACATGAGGGAACATAATGACTATAATATGAAAAATCTTCAGCAGTCATTCTTTTAGGAATATTAATAACTTTTTCTGATTCAATGTAATCCTTTGCATAATTAAAACAATGATTAGTAAATTTTTCATCATTTTTCAAAAAAGGGTAACCTTTTTTAATATCTACTAAACAACTTCCTCCTTCTTTTTTAATTATTTCATCACAAATTTGCTTGATATCAATATGTGATTGTTCTCTAAACTGTTCATTCATAGCTCTAAATGTTCCCTGAATTTTTACATTATCTGGAACTATATTTCCCATAGTACCACCCGAAAATGAACCTATTGAAAAAACACAAGGTGTGTCATTTATTTTTTTGAAAAAATTATTGAGACTAATTATTATTTTACTTGCTATAATAATTGGATTTAAATTTAAATCTGGTAACGCTGCATGTCCACCTTTACCTATTACTGTAATATAAATCTCATCAGCAGAAGCCATAAACATTCCTGAACACATCCCAATTAAACCGCAATTTAGTTCTGGAGAAACATGTTGACCTAAAATTTTATCTACTTTAGGATTCTCCAAAACTCCTTCTTTTATCATTTGATTAGCTCCGCCGGGAAATTTTTCTTCTGCAGGTTGGAAAATTAATTTAATAGTACCACTCCAATGGTCTTTTGTTAAATTTAAAATTTTACCAGACACCAATAATGATGCAGTATGAACATCATGACCACAAGCATGCATAACTCCATTTATTTTAGAACGATAACTTACATTATTAAGTTCTTGTATAGGCAACGCATCGATATCGGCTCTTAAAGCAATACATTTACTATCAGGATTTTTTCCTTTAATTAACGCAACTACACCAGTTCCAGCAATTCCTGAAATAAAATTAATTCCATATTCTTTTAATTTGGATTGAATAAATTTAGATGTTTCATGTTCTTCAAAAGAAAGTTCAGGATAAGTATGTAAATGTCTTCTAATTTCTACAACTTCTTGATAATTTTCCTTTGATAATTTTTTTATTACCTGCTTTAGTTCCATTAAATTAAATAATGTGTGAAAAAATTGAAACTTTATGCTAAAGTAAGCATATCTTTGCATTGATGATTAAAATAGAGAAATTTACTTTCAATACATTTCAAGAAAATACATATATCATTTATGATGATACTAAAGAATGTATTATAATTGACCCAGGATGTTATGAAGAATTTGAAAAAAATATTTTAGAAAGTTTTATAATAAAAAATAACTTAAAGCCCATTAAACTTATAAACACTCATTGTCATATCGACCATGTATTAGGAAATTATTTTGTTGCAAAAAAATGGAATTTAAATTTAGAAATAAATCAGTTAGATTTACCATTATTAAATAATGTAAAAAACTATAGTGGATTATATGGTTTTGATAATTATGAAGAAAGTCCTCATCCAACTAAATTCTTAAATGAAAATGATTTAATAACATTTGGAAACAGTGAATTAGAAATTTTTCATACACCTGGTCATGCGCCTGGTCACATAGCATTGTTTAATAAAAAAGAAAAACTTATAGTAAGTGGTGATGTTTTATTTCAAAATAGTATAGGAAGAACTGATCTACCAGGAGGAGACTATAATACTTTAATAAATAGTATAAAAGAAAAGTTATTAAAACTTGAAGAAGATGTCATTGTTTATTGTGGTCATGGACCTAATACAACTATTGGTTTTGAAAAAATCAACAATCCTTTTTTGCAAGATTAGAAATTTTAATTCTATTTCTTTCGTAGTCATTAATTAATAAATAATATGTAAAAACTCCAAATGTGTATAATGCAGCAGTTATATAAAAAATATAAGCATAAGGCATATCCATACTTTTTAAAAATCTAAAAATTTGGGAACTAAAATACCAACTTCCGCTCCAAATTGCAGCAGTAATAGCTGATAAAATTTCTTGATTTTGTTTTCCAACATAATTCATAGTTAACTCAGATGTCATAGGTGCAGCCATGTTCATTAATGGAGTTCTGAATAAAAAAGAAATTATAGCAATTGGCAAGGCCCACCAATAATCTGTAAAAAATTCTGTAGTTGCTAATGCTATTAAAGCTATAACTGAAGATAATTGAGTGAAAGTAATTCCTTTTTTGAATCCAAGCCATTTTTTAACTTTAGGGACTAATAATGCCATACAAGCCACTAATAAACTAGCACTACCACCAATAAGGGAAAATTCTGCGGAATCAATATTAAAATTATGAAAGAAAAAAAGATTAATAAAAGGAATTGTTAATCCAGCTCCTAAAGCAATAATAAAAGTTGGTATTATAGCTTTTATTAATAAATTCCAATCATATGCCCCCCATTTAATATTTTTTTTGTCAATAAGAACCTTATCCGTCTTTAATTTTATTAAAAAGAAAAAACCAATAAAGCCAATAAAAGAAATAATTAATAATATTAAGCCTTCATTAATATTATCAATAGTCTTACTTAATGAAAAAATAATTACGCTACATATAATTGTACCAAAACTATGTGTTGCATAGTTTAATGAAATTGCATGAGATTGGTTTATTTTAGATGTATTCCTCATGATATAAGGTAGAGTGCTAATTTGAAAACATGTAAACACTATTCCCCAAAAAATAAACAAATAAGGTAATATTTGATAAAAATGATTATCAATAGCAAATAACATAGTAATGGCTATAATTGGAACACCTAAACTACCAGCTACAAAAAAAGGCTTAAGTCTTTTGCCCTTAATATAAAAACCTAAGGGAAAGGCTAATATAATTACAGCTAAAAAACGATAAGAAATAAAATTAGCAATTTCAGAGTCAGTAAAACCTTCTTTTGAAAGATAAATATTTAAAATTAAAAAAAAAGCTGAACCGATCAATTGAATGAAAAATTCTGCTTTTATCATTAACAATACATGACTTTCTAAGTTAAAATAGGATTGAAAATTTTTTTTCAAGAGATTAATTTAAGCATCAATTGTTCAACTTCCTCGCTATTCCATTTTTCTTCAATATTTGGTAAATCCATTACTTTCTTCATCATTTTTTCTTGTTTTTGACCAATTTTCCACGCATCAGAATAACGAATATTACTAAAAGAAACCATTGAATATAAAGGAAGCCACTTAGTTGGATGTTTTTTAGAAAAATATAGTTCAATTTTTTTTTGCAATAAAAATTTTGGATCAGCTGTTTTATCACGCATAACTATAAAATTATGCATAGATAAATCTTGTAATCCATCGCCATCAGGCTTTCTGATTTTTGAATATTCTTTAAAACAATTATGCCAATCGTCATTATTTTTATCTATTAATGAATCTAAAACTAAGCATCCTTCAAAACCAGCATTCATACCTTGTCCATAAAAAGGAACTGTAGCATGTGCAGCATCACCTATCAATAAAATTTTATCTTTATAAGTCCAAGGATCACATCTCATTATACTTAAAGATGAAGTTGGATTAGTAAAATATTCTTTAACCAAATTAGGTATTAAATCTAATGTATCAGGAAATACATTTTTAAAAAAACTTAACAATTGCTGCTCTGTTTTCAAATTATTAAATGAATGCTCACCATCATATGGAAAGAATAAAGTACAAGTAAAACTACCATCTAAATTAGGTAGTGCAATAAGCATATATTGTCCTCGCGGCCAAATATGCAGTGCATTTACTTCTAATTTATGACTACCATCTTTATTTGGAGGTATCGTTAACTCTTTATATCCATGTTCAATATAATATTGTGAATATTGGAAACGATCTTGTTTCATCATTTTACTGCGAATAACAGAATATGCACCATCAGCACCAATTAATATATCAGCATTAACATTCCTTAATTCTCCACTTTTATGCTTAAATGATGCTGTTGCTGTTTCTAAATCAACATCAATACATTGAAAATCAAAATGCATATTGACATTTTTTTGATTTCCAGCTAAATTCATTAAAAGTTGATTTAAACCCCCTCTTGAAACAGAGTATATAGCTTCGCCATCTTGTCCGTATTGTTGATTGGTTAATTTCCCATCAATAGAATGCATTACTCTTTTATACATTGGAATTGCCATTTTTTTTACTTCTGAGTCAACTCCAACTTTTTTAAGGGCAGTCCAACCTCTTGTTGATAAGGCTAAATTTATTGATCGACCAGCTAATAATTTTACTTTACGCATATCAGGCCTTCTTTCATAAACCTCAACTTTAAAACCTTTTTGTGATAGAAAAATTGCTTCAAGTGAACCTACTAAACCAGCTCCTGCAATTGTAACTTTTTTACTCATGATAATGCTTCTTCTATTATTTGACCTAAATGATAAATATCTTCAAACTTATTATATAATGGTACAGGTGCAAAACGAATAATATTAGGTTCTCGCCAATCTGCTACAACACCTTTTCTTGAAATATATTCATAAATTGATTTACCTTGTCCATGAAAAAAAACTGAAAGCTGACAGCCTCTTTGATTATGTTTTTTTGGAGTTATAATTTCTAATTCACAATTTTCAAAGCGATTAGAAATATCATTAAAAATAAACTCCATATAATTAGTTAATTTTCTACTTTTTAAAATTAATTTATCCATACCTACACTTTCAAATATATCCATACTAGCTTTACAAGGAGCAATTGCAAAAATTGGAGGATTACTCAATTGCCAACCTTGAGCACCTTTCATAGGTATAAATTTTTTCTCCATTAAAAATCGATTTTCTTCGTCATGACCCCACCAACCAGAAAACCTAGGTAAATTAATGTTTTTATCATGTTTTTCATGTACAAATATTCCAGAAATACTTCCCGGTCCTGAATTAAGATATTTATATGAACACCAACAAGCAAAATCAACTTGCCATTGATTTAAACTTAATTTAATATTACCTACGCCATGTGCTAAATCAAAACCAACATATGCTCCATTTTTACGAGCGTGCATTGAAATATTTTCCATATTAAAAACTTGACCAGAATAATAATTTACACCTCCAAAAAAAACAAGTGCTAATTCATCACCTACTTCATTAATCGTTGAAATAATATCTTCTTCTCTTATCAAATGCTCGCCCTCTCTTTGTGACACCTCAATGATTGTTTCTTTAGGATCCAATCCATGGAATTTAACTTGACTTTGTAAAACATATAAATCAGAGGGAAATGCTTTTGATTCACATATAATTTTAGTTCTTTTACCTTTGGGTTGATAAAATGAAACCAACATTAAGTGTAAATTAACACTTAAACTATTCATTGCTACTACTTCATCTATTTTACCCCCAACTAAACTTGCAAATGATTTAGATAAAATTTTATGATAATAAATCCATGGATTTCTAGCATTTAAATGTCCATCAACACCAAATTTTGCCCAATCCTCCAATTCTTGAAAAATATATTCACTAGCACTTTTAGGTTGTAAACCAAGAGAATTACCTGTGAAATAAAAAACTTCTTTATCAACTAACTTTGGAATGTGAAAAAGATCTCGATATTCTGACAGATCATCTTGATCGTCTAATTTTTTTGCAAAAGCTAAACTATTTATCATAGTATTAATTTAATGGAACAAAGATACCAAAAGCAAGCTTTAAAATAAAAAGTAATATTAACATTAAAATACTAGCTGATTCTACATAAAATGAAAAATATAACGAGTTCTTTTTAGAGCTTGATCTATAAATTAAAATTGCTGTTATTAAAGAACAAAATATTAAGGCTATTAAAACATAAATTGGAAACTTTGAAATAAAAAAAAGAATAATTGAAAATATTTCGAAAGTAGCTAAAGCATAACAAGCAATAATTTTAGATTTTTCTTCACCAAATTTTTGAGGAATAGTTTTTAAATTGTAATTATCATATTTCAAATCTCTAATATCAAATGGTATTGTTATTGCAAAGACAAAACAAAATCTAGAAAGAAAAAGAATTATAATTTCTGAATTTATAAATAAATCCTTTTCAACAGCAATTAAAATTACAGTAACATATGACCACACAAAAGAAATTAAAAAAATCTTAACTAAAGGCAATTCTCTAATTGAAAAATTTATTCCATTTTGAGTAAATATTTTTAATGAATAAAATATACTGATAATAAAAATTGGCACTAAACAAAAAAATAATTTAACTGATAATTTGGCGGCAAAAAAAAACACAAAAATTAATGAACATAACATTAATAATTTCGTCAATGCCATATTTTTTTGAGTCCATGAAATAGCGTTAGAATTTTCTTTTAAATTATTAATTCTAACATAGCGTTGAAAATTATAAATAAATAATGTTGAGAAAAAAATTAATGGGAGATTATCTGATTGACTAACTTCTAAAATTATTCTTGAACATTCACAAAGCGCAACTACACATAAAGAAACAAATAAGTTGCTATAAATAAAAAAATCAAATATTTTTTTTGAAATATTCACTTGTCAAAAATATAGAATAATAGTTTATTAAATTACAACATCATTTCATATTTTTGTACTTAGAATTTTACTAAAATGAACCAATTTTCAGAGCGCCATATTGGCCCAACACAAAACGAACAAGAATTAATGCTTGAAAAAATAGGATTATCTTCTTTTGATGAACTTATTGATACGACGATACCTAAAAATATTCGTCTATCTAAAAAGATGGATTTACCTGATCCTATGAATGAATCTGAACTTTTAGATCACATGAAAAAATTAGGTCACAAAAATAAAAATTATAGATCCTACATCGGATTAGGGTACTATAACACTGTACTTCCTGGCGTGATTCAAAGAAATATTTTGGAAAATCCAGGCTGGTATACAGCTTACACCCCTTACCAAGCTGAAATTGCACAAGGAAGACTTGAAGCATTACTAAACTTCCAAACAATGGTTACAGACTTAACTGCTATGGAGCTTGCAAACGCCTCACTTTTAGACGAAGGAACAGCTGCTGCTGAAGCAATGTTAATGCTCTTTAATGCAAGGCTAAGAGAAAAGAAAAAAAATAATGCCAATGTTTTTCTGATTTCAAAAGACTGTTTACCTCAAACAATTGATGTTTTGAAGACCAGAGCATTGCCTATTGGAATAAAATTAAAAATACTTGATCACAATAATTTTACATTCAATGAAAATGTGTTTGGAATGCTACTCCAATATCCTTGCAAATATGGAAGTATAGAAAATTATAAATTAGTCTCAAAAGAAGCTAAAAAACATGATGTGGGCATTGCAGTAGCTGCTGATCTACTAAGTCTAACGCTATTAACCCCTCCTGGAGAATGGGGTGCAGATGTTGTTGTAGGAACTACTCAACGATTTGGCATACCAATGGGATATGGGGGTCCACATGCTGCATATTTTGCAACAAAAGAAAGCTACAAAAGAAATATTCCTGGGAGAATTATTGGAGTAACTATTGATAAATATGGAAATAGAGCATTAAGAATGGCACTTCAAACTCGTGAACAACATATTAAAAGAGAACGAGCTACTTCAAATATCTGCACTGCTCAAGTTCTTCTCTCTGTTATGGCAGGGATGTATGGAGTTTATCATGGACCAAAACGTTTAAAAAATATAGCGAAGCAAATACATCATTTTGCTAGTATACTTACAGAAGGTTTAAAACAACTAGGATACACTCAAAAAAATAAAAACTATTTTGATACAATTTTAGTTGATATTAAAAATGTTTCGATTGATACAATTAAAGTGTTTGCTGAAGACGCAAAAATGAATTTTAATTATATTGATGAAAAACATTTATCAATATCAATTGATGAAAAAGATAGTCTAAAAACTATTAACGATATATTAATAGTATTTGCAAAGAGCTGCAATCATCCTGACCCTGATGAGTTAATTAAAAATATTCTAACAGGAGATTATACTGAAGCTAATTCGTTTATTCCAAAAGAATTATACAGACAAAGCTTATATATGCAAAATAAAGTTTTTAATTCATATCACAGTGAAACAGAAATGATGCGCTACATAAAGAGTTTAGAAAATAAAGATATAGCTCTTAATCACTCAATGATTCCTCTTGGGTCATGTACAATGAAATTGAATGCAGCAGCTGAGTTATTTCCATTGAGTTGGAGTGAATTTAGTAATATCCATCCATTTGCCCCTATTCATCAAGCAAGAGGTTATCATATAATGTTTCATGAATTAGAAGAAGCACTTTGTGAAATCACTGGTTTTGATGGAATGTCCCTACAGCCAAATTCAGGTGCTCAAGGAGAATATGCTGGTTTAATGGTAATTAGAGCTTATCATCATAGTAGAAATGAATCAAATAGAAATATATGTCTAATTCCTGCTTCAGCTCATGGAACTAATCCTGCTTCAGCTACTATGGCAGGGATGAAAGTTGTTGTTGTTAAATGTGATGATAATGGTAATATTGACATCAACGATTTAAAATTTAAAGCTGAAGAAAATAGTGAGAATTTAGCTGCCCTGATGATAACATATCCATCAACACATGGAGTTTTTGAAGAAACTGTAATTGAAGTAACAAATATTATCCACAAACACGGTGGACAAGTTTATATGGATGGTGCTAATATGAACGCACAAGTTGGACTAACCAATCCAGCAATAATTGGAGCAGATGTTTGTCATCTTAATTTACATAAAACATTTGCTATTCCTCATGGTGGTGGTGGACCAGGTATGGGACCTATTGGTGTTGTAAAACATTTAAAACCTTTTTTACCTTCAAATCCCATTGTTCAAACTGGAGGAGAACAAGCTATTACATCTATCTCTGCAGCTCCCTGGGGTTCTTCATTAGTATTATGTATATCTTATGCATATATTAAAATGTTAGGAGAAAAAGGACTAACTAAATCTACAGAAGTAGCAATTTTAAATGCAAACTATATTAAAGAAGAACTCAAAAATGATTTTAACATTTTATATACAAACCCTAAAAACATGGTTGCTCATGAAATGATATTAGATTGCAGACCATTTAAAGAAATTGGCATAGAAGTTAACGATATTGCAAAAAGATTAATGGATTATGGTTTTCATGCACCAACTGTTTCTTTTCCTGTTTCAGGAACAATGATGGTTGAACCTACTGAAAGTGAAAGTAAAAATGAAATTGATAAATTTATTTTAGCAATGAAATCAATTCGTAAAGAAATCAATGATATTGCAATTGGTGATTCTGATAAAATTGATAATTTATTAAAAAATGCTCCACATACAATTGAATTATTAACTAATGATAAATGGGATAGGCCCTACAGTAGAGAAGAGGCAGCATTCCCTCTAAAATATATTAAAGAAAATAAATTTTGGCCTTGCGTAAGTAGAGTTGATGATGCATTTGGAGATCGAAATTTAGTTTGTTCTTGTGAATCTATTGAAAGCTATCAATAAAAATTATGGTCTAAGTTTTTTAAATAGCTCAGAAGCAAAAACAAACTTATTTAATAATTTATTTTCTGATTTAAGAATTGAAACCTTGTCACCAGACCATGTTAGTTCACCTTCATTAATAAATATAATATTATCACCTATTTGAATGACAGAGTTCATGTCATGAGTGTTTACAATTGTGGTAATGTTATATTCCTGTGTTATTTCTTGTATTAAATTATCAATAATTACAGATGTTATAGGATCTAAACCAGAATTAGGTTCATCACAAAATAGATATTTTGGATTCATTGAAATTGCTCTTGCGATTGCAACTCTTTTAACCATACCCCCACTTAATTCAGAAGGATATAAATTAAATGCATTAACTAAATTTACTCTATTAAGACAAAAATGAACACGATCAATTTTTTCTTCATCTGTCATTTGAGAAAACATATTTAATGGAAACATTACATTTTCGCCAACAGTTAAGTAGTCAAATAAAGCACCGCCTTGAAATAACATTCCTATTTCTTGTCTTAAACGTCTTTGATCTTTATTAGGTAAATTATGGAAATTACGCCCGTTAAAATTAATACTTCCGCTATCAGGAGCGTGTAAGCCAACCATGCATTTCAACAAGGTAGTTTTTCCAGATCCACTAGCACCTATTATTAAGTTTGTTTTGCCTGCTATAAATGAAGTAGTGATTTTTTTTAAAACAGGTTTTTTATTAAAAGATTTTGAAATATTTTCTACTTGAATCATGATAACATTAATTGAGTCAAAATAAAATTAATAATTAATATTACAATGCTACAATAAACAACAGCTTGGGTGCTTGACTTACCAACATCTAAAGCCCCTCCTTCTGTAAAATATCCAAAATATGATGATAAAGAAGAAATAACAAATGCAAAGAAAATTGTTTTTACAAAAGCATAAAAAATGTGATATGAATCAAACCAATAATTAAGTCCATAAATAAACTCATTATGTGTAACAATTCCTCCACTTGTTCCAGCAAGATAACCCCCGAGCATTCCTATAGCCATACTAATTATTACTAAAAATGGAAAAAATAAAATAGCAGCTATAATTTTTGGTAAAATTATATATGCTTTAGAATTTATACCCATGATTTCTAAAGCATCAATCTGCTCTGTTACTCGCATAGTTCCAATTTCTGAAGCGATTGATGAACCTACCTTTCCAGCTAAGATTAATGCTATCATAGTAGGAGAAAACTCTAAAATCAATGCTTCTCTAGTAGCGTATGCAATTAAATACTTGGGTATAAAAGGGTTGTCACCTAATTGTAAACCTGTTTGAATTGCAACGACAGCACCAATAAAAATAGAAATAATAGAAACAATGCCTAAAGAATTTAATCCCATATAATGAATCTCATGAATTATTTTTTTTGTATAAATAATTCTTTTTTCAGGACGACTAAATACTTGAGAAAGCATAGTTAAATAACGACCAATATGAAAAATAAATTTTAGCATAAATTTTTGATAAAATTAATAATTATTAAATGAATTGAACAAATAAGTTAATCTTTAGTACTTTTGATCTATAAAGAATAATTAAATGAACATCAAAAAAATTCTAATTTTAGTAATTTTAACTTCAATTTTTACTAGTTGTGCTTCACTCAAGAAGAATTGTGATTGTCAAAATTTTTCTTTTTGTAATAATTCAAAAGATATAAACTCTTAAATATGGAATTTAAATTATGGCCATTTATTTTAGATAATCTTGAAGCAGCAGGTGTTATTGGTGGTTATGTCTCTTTATCAATAATTGGATTTGCATTAGTAAGTTTTGCAATGAGAAATAGACTTAATAAAGCAACAAGTCATATAGGACCAAAATGGACACATCCAATTATAGGATCCTTATTAGGAATAATCCCTGGTTGCGGAGCAACGATCATAGTAGCATCACTATTTAAAAATAATAAAATTTCATTTGGAGGACTACTAGCAACATTCACGAGCACTTTAGGAGAAGGATCATTTGTTTTATTAGGAGCATCAAACGAAGCTGATGTAGCAGGGAACTTAAAAGCATACTTTATAATAACAGTCTTTGGATTAATCGCAGGAATAATTTTTGGATTAATTTCTGATTTTTATGGATTTAGAATCAATTCAAAAACCGAAATACAACAAAATTTAAAACCTAAAATACAACAAAATTCAAAACTGGAAATTTTTACTGAAAGAATTGGTTTTTATTCAATTATTTTAATGGCTATATTTCTCGCACCCGGATCTATTATGGCTTTTTGGGGAGGGGAAATTGAATCTATTGCAGAATTAACTTATTGGATTTCAATAATACTGACAATTACATGTGTTTGTTTTTACTTTTCAAAAAAAATCTTAAATACAAATCATAATGAGTGTCTAAATGAAAATAATTTAAAATCTAAAACTCTTCATGCAATAATAGATGTTTCAATGGTAATAACTTATGTATTTATTGGCTTATTTATTGCAAACTTTATAATTGATATTGTTATAGGTCCTGAAACATTTGATTCATGGATGACATCATCCTCATATATTGTAATATTACTAGCTGCATTAATAGGTGCTATTCCAGGATGTGGGGGAATGATTGCAGTAGCTGTAGCATATATTACAATTTCTAATTTCCCTATAGCTGCATTAATAGCAGCGGCAATTGCAACTAGTGGAGATGGTATTTTTCCACTAATCGCTGCAAATAAAAAAGATGGATTAATTTTAACTGGAATTGGATTTACTGGGGCATTAGTTGTAGGTTATATTGCAATCATTTTAGGCTTCTAATTTTTTAATTGATTAAATATTGAACGATTTAGATAAATATTTACCACAAGCATCAATTAATTTAGTAAATGAATGGATTAATCGTTACGAATGTGAAGTTAAGATTAGAAAACCTAGAAAAAGTAAGCTAGGAGATTATCATTTTTGTTTTAAATCAAAAAAACATAAAATTTCTATAAATAATAACCTTAATAAATATCTTTTTTTAATAACTCTTACTCATGAGATAGCTCATATGATGGTTTGGGAAAAAAATCAAAATAATGTATTACCTCATGGAAAAGAATGGAAAACAATATTTAAAAAATTAATGCTTAACTTTTTACATATATTTCCTAATGAAATAAATAAAAATCTTGCTATTCATTTAAAAAACCCCAAATCATCTACATGTTACGATATTAAACTTTCAAACTCACTAAGACAGTTCAATAGTGAAATAAGAAAAACATTAGTTGATGTTCCTGAGGGTTCCTTTTTTACAATTCATAATGGACAAAAGTTCATTAAAATTAAAAAACTCAGAAAACGTTACTATTGTAAATGTATTAACAATAACCGTTTTTATACTTTTAGTCCTTTAGCAGAAATATTATGATATCTATTATGCTTTTTTATTAGGCAACTTTATTTTGTAAATTTGCAATCAAGTAAGAATATAACATATGAATAAAAATAACTACGCAGTTATAATGGCAGGTGGGATAGGCTCAAGGTTTTGGCCTATGAGTACAGTTAAAACTCCAAAACAGTTTATTGATATACTTGGCACTGGGGAAACTTTAATTCAGCAAACATTTAACAGACTTAGAAAAATTTGTCCTATTGACAACATTTTTATTGTTACAAATAAAAATTATAAATCTCTTTGTATTGAACAACTATCTGAAATTAAACCCAACAATATTTTATGTGAGCCTGTTATGCGAAATACTGCACCTTGCCTTGCATATGCTGCATTCAAAATATTTTCACTTAATGAAAAAGCAAAAATGGTTGTTGCTCCTTCAGATCATCTTATTACCAATGAAGAAGAGTTTATTAAAATAGTTAATGAAAGCATAACTGCAATAGAAAAAACAAACTCCCTTTTAACACTTGGAATAAAACCAAATAGACCTGACACAGGCTATGGATACATACAATTTAATGATGAAAATTTAAGCTTTAATAATAAAATAAAGAAAGTGAAGACTTTTACAGAAAAGCCAAATCAAGAACTTGCATTACAATTCATTGACAGTGGTGACTTCTCATGGAACTCTGGTATATTTATTTGGAAAGTTAAAGATATTCTTTTATCTATCAGAAAATACTTAAGAGATGTATATGATATTTTTGAAACAGGTAACAACTATTTTAATACTGAAAAAGAAGAGGATTTTATAGAACAAAATTTCCCTTTATGCAAGAATATATCTATTGACTATGGGATAATGGAAAAAGCTGACAATGTATATGTATATAATTGCAATTTTGGATGGAGTGATTTGGGAACATGGGGCTCATTATATAATCATCTAAAAAAAGATCAAAATGAAAATGTTTTAGTAGGAAATAATGTTAAATTATATAACTGCACTGGAAACATAGTTAATTTATCTGATAAAAAAAATGTCATTTTAGAAGGATTAGAAAATTTTATTATTGTAGAAAAAGATAATACATTATTAATTTGCAAAAAAGACTCTGAACAAAAAATTAAAGATTTTGTATCTAATCTAAACAAGTAAAAAAAATTTTGCATAACTCTTAATTTTTACATAGTTTTGACTCACCAAAAACAAGAAAGACTATCATAATTTATTGATTCTTTTAAAATTTATTAAACTAAAACATATTTAAAATGAAAACTAAAAATTTATTCATTGGATTCTTCGCATTCGCGATTTTTCTATCTTTTAACTCTTTTGCTGTAATTAGCTCAAATGATGAAGATACAGAACAAGCAGGTGGAATGGTTTGGATTCCTGGAACACTTTTTATTGATGATGCAGGCGTACTTAAATTTGAAAGTACCGCATGCGAATATCAAAAAACTTACACGTTAGGTGGTATTTTAGATGAAAACTCTGAAGATAAAAAAGTTAATAAAAAAAATAAAAAACTAAATAAAAAAGCAGCAAAAGAAGTTGCTAAAGAAACAAAAAGGGTCAATAAAGCAGGTGGAAAAATAGAAAATGTAGATATTAAAGGTCTATTAGGGCAGGGAAATATGGAAAATTTTCTTTCTCCAAAAAGAATTGTAACTCCTATGAAAAAACCGATTGTCACTGGTCTTGCGCCAGCTGCTGATGCATATTTACTTGCTGTTTGGGGGTTATGGGAGCAAACACAAGCTGCCAAAAAACAATGTAGAGTACTTACTGTTGTTCCTGATCTAGAAAAAAGCACAGCAATGGTTGAAAAATTTATTTGTTATGATTCAAATTGTAACTTATTGACCTATGATCAAGCTGTTGGAAAAGCAGAAGAAGCTAAAAAAATGATGGCAAAAGCAGATTTAGTTGTAATTGCTAATTTAGCGATGGCAGTAGCATTAACTGCTAATTATGATAAAGCTATGAAAGAAATTGATAAATTAGAGCCACTACAAAAAATTGCAGCAGTAGCTAGTTTAGCTCAAGCTTTAGTAAGACAAGGAAAATTAATGGATGAAAACAAAAGATTAAAAGATAAAATAAAAGAATCTAAAGAAAGAATCAAAAAACTTCAAGGTATGTAATAATAAAAATAGAAAAGCCCCGGGCTTTTCTATTTTTTTTTAAATAAAAAAATGAAAAAAATATTAAACCTATTATTTATAATGCTGATTGGACTATCTGCATTTTCTCAGGCTAAAGATGTTAGAAAAGTTGTAGACATAAGACCTGATCAATTTACTGTAGCAAATGAATTATTTAATGAATATTTAACTCAAATTATTGAACATGTTAGTACTAATTTAAAATTAACAAAAAGAGTTAAAGTTAAAGTAGCAGGAAATGAAGATGCGGCAGTTGAAACAAATAAACAAAGTATTGACTGGAGCAATCCTGATAGTTGGGTTGATGCAACTGAGGCTGGTACTGCTGACTATACTCTAAATGGTAAAATATCTAGTATTAAGTTTCAGCAATTTGGAGGACAAGGTTATAAAGCAAAAATTGTATTTACTGTTAATATAATTGATAATAAAACTACAGAAAGTATTGCATTGATGGACTTTTCAACAGGTGGTGCTGATGCAGAAATATCAAAATCATCTGCTTTTCCAGCTGCACTTAAAACAAGTTCAAACGATCTTCAGGAATTTTTCAAATCAACCTTTAATTTAAGATCAACTATTTTAAAAATTGATAATGAAACAAAAAGTGGAGCTAAACTTTTAACTATCACTTCAGGTCAAAATGCTGGCATTACAAAAAAAACAATGCTAGTTGTTAAATATATTGAAGTAATTGATGGATTTGAAGATGAATCTATAATTGGAACTTTAAAACCAAAAGAAATTAACTCAAGAGTAACTAAATGTACTGTTACTAAAGGAGGAAAAGATATATCTAATCTTTTTGATCCTGCAAATAGAGAAAAATTAATAGTAGAAATTAAAAAGAAATAAAAATGAAAAAAATAAGTTATTTAACACTAATATTATCTGCATTTTGCTTTTTAACAAATTGTAGTACACCAAAATCAACTGCGGAAGTCAAAGTAACTAGTAATAGTGGATATGATATTCTTGGAACAGAGTCAATAGGTTATGGGAAAAATCGTGATGCAGCAATTGAAAATGCTAAAGAACAAGCTTTTACTAATTTATTATTTAGAGGTATTCCTGGTTCATCTCACAATAGAGCAATGGTTGGAAATGAAACATCTTCTAAAAATCAACATAAAGATTATTTTGATGATTTTTTTAACAAAAAAGGTTACAATAAATTTGTTAGAAGTTGTAGTGAAGGACAGTATTCCAGAAAAGATAAAAGTATAAAGTGTAATATTTCTATTAATGTTAAAGCACTTAGAACAGACTTAGAACAAAATAATATAATCAGAGGCTTTGGTCTTTAAAAAATTAAGAAAATGAAAAAAATAATTTTATCTATAATATTTATTGTTTCTTATACAACAATAATGTCTCAAAATGTTCAACCATCAATGATAGTCATGCCATACACTAAATCTGGTGAATCGGGTCTTGAGAAATTAGAGAGTGATGTAAGATACAGGGCTGTTGTAGGCTCAATTGAAAAAGCTCTATTAGATAGAGGAGCTGAATTACTTGATTTAGAACAGTCGATTCAAAATGCAAGAAAAGCTATGTCAATGGAAGCAGGAGCATATAAAGATTTACAAGATGCTATTGCTACAACAGCTGCTCCTGAAGTTATTTGTGAAGCTGAAATCGATATTTATGATGATGGAAAAAGTTTATTTTACTCAATTTTATTAAAAGCAAAAGAAACATCAACAGGAAACATACTATATAATGGCGGGGCAAACACATCACCACCTGCACCATATAATGTTCCTCCAGTTTCAATATCTTCAGGAATGATGGCTTACAAAGGTTATGGAGATAATTTTTTAGCAGGTATGCAAGCTGGTTTTACTAAAATTGTAAATGAAGGAAGAAGTATTAAAGTTATTATTTTAACAGATGATCAAAGTGAATTCTTACTTGATGATGATTACAATGAAGATTATGATATGATAGCAGATGAAATAATAAACTGGGTAAAAAACAATAGTCAAAATAATGTTTATAGGTTAAAAAGCCAATCAGGTAACAGAATGGAGTTTGATCAAGTAAAAATTCCTTTAAGAAAGGATGGGATGCCATATGCAATTCAAGATTTCGTTAAAGATTTTTCAAAACAAATTGCTCGAATTTGTTCAAAGGCAAGTTCCAATATGGGAGACGGCTTAAGAGCTCAAAGAAGAAATGGAGATTTTGTTAATGGCGAAGCAATCTTTTATATGCCGCAATCCAGATAACTTTTAAAGAAATAAACATGAAAAATTTAACTTTAATATTAGCATTTATAATTTCAGGATCATTTTTATTTGCTCAAAATTCAGATGACATTGGAAAAATATCTCTTCATGTAGTAATGCCTGAAGAATACTCTCCTAATTTTGAAAAACTATCTATTAATGAACTTAAAAAAATTAAATCAAAAATAACATCTATAACATCAAGAAATGGTGTCTCTGGAAGTGGTATGGGGAATTTTGTAATCTACCCAGTTTTAAACATCTATGATGAAGACTTAATTGAAACTGGTCTTGAACCACAAACAATTGTTAGAGCAGAGTTTAGCTTATTTATTCAACAAATGAGTAATGGCCAAATTTACGGAGAAGAAACTATAGAAATAGAAGGATTTGGAAGAAATAGATCTAAAGCAATAACTAAAGCTATTCAATCAATTAATACAAGAGATAAAGCTTGGAAATCAATGATTAACGATTCAAAACAAAAAATTATTGATTATTATAATTTAAGATGTAATGATATTCAAGCGGAAGCAGAAGCAAAAAGTAAAACTGAAAATTATATCGGAGCATTAATAACTTTAATGCAGGTTCCGGTTGAAGTTAGTTGCTATAGAGAAGTCATTGACAAAGCTGTTGAGTTTTACGACTATCATATTGAGCTTGAATGTCAAGAAAAAATAGCTGCAGCCAAAGTTCTAAAAGCTCAAAATAAATGGGACGATGCTGCTGGGGTATTGTTTGACATTTTACCTCATTATGACTGTTACGATAATGCAATGGTTTTACTTCAAGAAATTGAAGATCATAGATGCTCTGTTGACCTGGGAAAAGCTAAGGGTGCATGGGCAAGAGGTGAAGAAGGAGCTATGGATGCTGCTAGATATTTAGCAATGATTCCATCTGACTCTAAATGTGCTGAAGAAGCAAAAAAAATATCTGATGATATTAGAGCAAGGCTAGAGAAGTTAGATCAAAGAGAATGGGATCTTCAATATGAAAAATATAATAGAGAAATGGCTATGAAAGAAGATGCACAAATGCATAGTCAATACATGAAGGAAAGAGAGCAAGACACGAAAGAAATGGCAATCAGTAAAGATGGTGCAGTAATTCAAGATGGAGAAACATCTATCATTACTACTAAAGTTGAAAGAATTAAGGGCTTAGTTTCTTCTATATTTAAAAGTAAATCAGATGTTGCAGTTGCTGAAGTAGAAAAGAACAAGCCACAGTTTAACTATAACGATTATAGAACAAAAATTAAAAACTAAATATTATGGCTGAATCACTAAAATGCCCATCATGTGGAGCTACTGAACAAGAAACAAAAGGTTTTGATTTAGTATGCAGCTATTGTGGACATATTTTTGAATCAAAGGAAACAAAAGAAGCAGGAGGAAATGAACACGAAGCTATTAAAGAAATTGAAGACTTATTAACCAAATTAAAAAAATGGTCTTTTCCGAGCTTTTTTGAAAAATTAATATACTGCTTCACATTAGGAATTTTTTATTTTATTAGAAAATCAATGAAAACACCGTTTCATGATTTTACTGCTGATCTTGAACAAAAACTTAAACATCTAAAAACATATCATTCAAATAATAAAAAAGTTATGTTAATTCATGAAGAAGCGACAAATAGCTTAAGTGATTTTAAAAGCGGATATTTAAAGAAAAAATCACTTAACTTTATTATTAATATTGTAGTCGGTGTAGTATTTTTAATTTTATTAACTATTATTTTTATTTAAACTATGGGATTATTTGGTAAAAAATCAGAAGGGGGCTTTCTTGATGTTATAAGATGTGATGAGCAAGAATATTTAATTTGGAAATGGAGACCAAGTGGTGAAGCAAATTCTACTAAAAAAGAAAATGCAATAAGATGGGGAAGTAGTTTAAGAGTTAAAGATGGAGAGGTGGCTGTTTTTGTATATAAACAAAAAGGTGATGGACCTAACCAGGACTTTATTGAGGGTCCATTTGATGACACAATTAAAACAAGTAACTTTCCTGTTATATCAAATATAATTGGTTTAGCGTATGCAGGTCAATCCCCATTCCAAGCAGAAATTTATTATATCAACACAGCAGGTAATGTTCAAATTAAGTTTGGGATTCCTTATTTTGATGTTTATGACCCTAGATTTAGCGATTTTGCTGTTCCTGTTTCAGCAAGAGGCACATTAACATTTAATATCACTGATTATAAATCCTTTATCAAATTAACAAGAATGATAAACTTTGAATTGGAAGATTTTAAAAACCAAATCAAAGATATGGTTACTAAAAATGTCAAGGGAATAATAACAAATGTTCCTCAAGATAATGGTATTCCTGCAATTCAACTTGAAAGAAGAATTTTAGATATTAATGATATCATAGCTAAAAGATTAAAATCTGAAATGGAAACTGACTTTGGAGTTAATCTTAAAAGATTTGATTTAGCAAATATTGAATTTAACAAAGAAAGTGAAGAGTATCAAAAATTAATTAAAATAACAAGAGAACAACAAGAAAAAACAACAGTTGCACAAACTGATGTTGGAATTAAAAATCTACAAGATACTCAAGAAATTAATGCTAAAAATATGGACGAGTCTCTTCGTATTCAAAGAGAAGAAATGCAAAGAGCACAAAAACTGCAAACTGAAACTATGAATATGGGTGCACATCAACTTAACTTACAAGCCGATGTAGGTAAAACAGCCGCTGAAAGTATGGGTAAGATGGGACAAGGTGGAGCCGGTGGAGCCGGTGGAATGGATCCTGGCTCTATGATGGCAAGTATGGCAATGGGTACAGCAGTTGGTGGAGGAATGGCTGGAATGATGGGCAATATGATGCAAGGCATGAATCAACAACAAAATACACCTCCACCTACACCTCAAAATTCATATCTGGTATCTGTAAATGGCCAACAATCTGGACCATTTAACATGCAACAATTATCACAATTTGTTACTACTGGAGAATTTAATCAAGAGACACATGTTTGGAAGCAAGGAATGGAAAACTGGAAAAAAGCTGGCGAAGTTACTGAACTTAATAGTTTATTTAATTCTAATTCTCAAGGACCGCCACCGCCACCATCAGCAGGTCCTCCACCACCTCCGGCTAATCCTCCATTAAACCCAGATGAAAATAATACACCAACAACTTAAAATACAAAAATGGATCAAAGTAATTTTTTTTCGATAAATAACTTAGTAGAATTTGGAATGGGAATGGCGATTGCTCAACAAATGGTACAAACAATGAATCACACAATTGGTAATATGAACGTTCCAGGATCGATGCCTACTCAAGAACAAGGATCATTATTTTATGCAGTAATTGAAAACAATCAAGTAGGACCTCTTTCTCAACAAGATATTGCTCAACTTGTTAAAGATAAAAAAATTGTTAACGAAACATATATGTGGAAACCAGGAATGAATGACTGGGATATTGCTGAGAAAATTCCTGAAATTCTTAGAATTGTTGCTTTAAATCCTCCTCCAATACCAAAAAAATAATTATATGAAACTTAATCTAATCCCAACAATAATTGCTGTACTATTAAGTATGCTTGTAACTTATGCTTTTTATTCATTTATGCCAGTAGCAAAAGCTGAACCTATATTTAATTTTTATGTTATTGCATGTTTACTATTAAGTTTAATAACTCTGGTTTTATCGATGGGTGTGTCTTTTGAAAGAGGAAGAATAACTGCAGTAATAAGAATAGTATCATTCAGTACTTTTAGCTTGGGAATTGTAAGTTTAGTAATATTATCTACTTTTTCAAAAAGTATTCCAGGACTAATTATTTCTTCAGGAATAACATTAGTGATTTATTTTCTTATTGTATATATGATAAGTAAAGCTGAATAGTTTTTATTAAATCATATCTTCTGGATTGACCCATAAATCAAACTCTTTTTCTGTCATATAACCTAAATTGATGGCTTCTTCTTTCAAAGTTGTACCATTTTTATAAGCTTTTTTTGCAATTTCTGCCGACTTATCATATCCTATTTTTGTATTTAAAGCAGTTACAAGCATTAAGGAATTATCTAAATTAGATTTTATTTTTTTATAGTTTGGAACTAAGCCATTAAGACATAGATTAGCAAAAGATATGCAGGAATCAGCTAATAATTTTGCAGATTCTAAAAAACAAGCTGCTATCACAGGTTTAAAAACATTTAACTGATAATGTCCCTGCATTCCTGAAACCGATATAGTAACATCATTACCAATGACCTTGGAACAAACCATTGTTAAGGCCTCAGACTGTGTAGGGTTTACTTTACCAGGCATAATTGATGAACCAGGTTCATTAGCAGGAATAATTAATTCACCTATTCCACCACGAGGACCAGAAGATAGCATTCTAATATCATTTGCTATCTTGTTTAATGAAACAGCTATTTGTTTTAATGCACCATGAGATTCAACTATAGCATCATGAGCAGATAAAGCTTCAAATTTATTTGACGCAGTAATAAATGACAATCTAGTAAAATTAGATATTTTTTTTGCAACTAATTTTGAATAGCCTTTAGGTGTATTAATTCCTGTGCCAACTGCGGTGCCTCCTAAAGCTATTTCTGATAAATGAGGTAAAGAATTTTTTAAAGCTTTAATTCCAAAATTTATTTGAGAAGCATAACCAGAAAACTCTTGACCTATTGTAAGGGGCGTAGCATCCATAAGATGAGTTCTTCCTAACTTAATAACATTATTAAATTCTTTAGATTTTAAATTAAGTGATTTATAAAGTTTTTCCAAAGATGGAATAGTTTTATTTTCTAAAGTTATATAAGATGCGATATGCATTGCGGTTGGAAATGTATCGTTTGAGCTTTGTGACTTGTTCACATCATCATTTGGATGAATTATTTTGTCTTTATCAGATAATTTTCCACCACTTAAAACATGTGCTCTATTTGCAATAACTTCATTAATATTCATATTTGATTGAGTTCCACTTCCAGTTTGCCATATAACTAATGGAAATTGATCATCATGCTTACCATCTAAAATTTCATCACATACTTCTGAAATTAATTTTTTTTTATTTTCTGACAATACACCTAATTCATAATTTGTATGTGCTGCTGCTTTTTTTAAATATGCAAAACCATATATAATTTCTAGTGGCATACTAGCTGGTTTTCCAATTTTAAAATTTTTGATTGAGCGTTCTGTTTGTGCTCCCCAATACTTGTCAGAGGGAACTTTTATATCACCAAGTGTATCTTTTTCAATTCTATAGTCCATTGTTTTTATATTAAGTAATTATCTATTACTTTTGTTACAAATTTAATTCAAAAAATTATATATCGATGTTCATTGGATTTCTACTTTTTTTAGCAATAGCAGGCATGGCCTTTTGGCTACTAATATTTTTAGTTAGTTTCATTCCTTTCTGGATATATGCATATTGTACTGAAACATATAAAAATCGTCATCTAACAATTGACAATAATTAACTTATAAGTTTTAATACTAGCTCTGGAGGTCTTCCCAAAACTGCTTTATCATTCTTAACAACTATAGGTCTTTGAATTAATTTAGGATTTTCTACCATCGCTTTTATAATATTTTCTCTGGAAAGATTTTTATTTTTATATTTTTCTTTCCAAATAGACTCTTCTTTGCGAACTAAATCAATTGGTGTAAAACCTAAATATTTAACTAATTTATTCAATTCTATTTTAGAAATTGGATTTTTTAAATACTCTACAATTTCAACATCAATATTTTTTTTATAAATTAAATCCAATGTTTCTCGACTCTTTCTACATCTCGGATTATGATAAATTTTTAAACTTTTATTTTTGACCATATTGCATTAAATAAGCTTTTATAAAATCATTTAACTCTCCATCTAATACAGCTTGGGTATTTGATGTTTCATGTTCAGTTCTTAAATCTTTTACCATTTTATATGGGTGAAGAACATAATTCCTAATTTGAGATCCCCATTCAATTTTTTTCTTATCTCCTTCAATCTTATCTTTTTCTTTTTGACGATTTCTTAATTCTAATTCATAGAGTTGTGATTTTAATAAATGAAGAGCTTTATCTTTATTTTCTAGTTGAGACCTTGTTTCTGAATTTTCAATTATAATTCCACTTGGAGCATGTTTTAACCTCACAGCTGTTTCAATTTTATTAACTCCTTGTCCACCAGCCCCTCCAGCTCTAAAAGTATCCCATGAAATATCAGACGGATTAATATCTATTTCAATAGTATCATCAACTAATGGGTAAACAAAAACTGAAGTAAATGATGTATGTCTTTTAGCATTTGAATCAAAAGGTGAAATCCTAACTAATCTATGAACACCATTTTCACCCTTAAGATTGCCAAAAGGATAATCTCCGTTGAATTGTAAAGTAACAGATTTAATACCAGCAGAATCACCAGCTTGAAAATCAATTTCTTTTACCTTCATTTTATTTTTTTCGCCCCACATTATATACATTCGCATTAGCATTTCTGCCCAGTCCTGACTTTCTGTTCCTCCTGCTCCAGGATTAATAACCATAACTGCCGGCAAATTATCCTCTTCACCACTTAACATGTTTTTAAACTCTAAATCTTCAATTATAGATTGAACTATTTTAAATTGATTAAAAACTTCTGCCTCATTAACTTCATTTGATTCTAAAAAATCAAATAATACAACTAGATCTTCATATTCAGAAATTGCTTTATCAAATTCAACAACCCAAATCTTATTTTTATTAATATTTTTCAAAAATATCTCTGCTTTTTTTGGATCATCCCAAAAGTCTGGCTCTTGGGTTAACTGCTCATCATTTAATACTTGTTCTCTCTTTATTTTAATTGAAAGATATGATTCTAATAAGCTTAAACGGTTTTTTAAATTATTGATTTGATCTAAAGATATCATATAACAAAAGTAACTTTTATAAATTATCTAAATTTTCATAAACTAAATTATATTCATAGCCCTTTTGTGACATGAATGCTAAAATTTTCCTTTTTCGCTCTAAATTACCTAAATCGTTTCTTATTAGAGAATTTTTTTTCTTAATTAAAAATTTAATTGTGTCTAAATATTCTTCATCACTTATTTCTGCTAAACCTATATTAATATTTTTTTTAGAAATTTTTTTCTTTTTTAGTTCAAAAATAATTTTTCTTTTTCCCCATTTTTTCATTTTAAATTTCCCACTAAAAAAACATTTCGAATACCTTTCTTCATTAATATAATCTTGTTGAATAAGTTCTTGTATAATTTTCATAGAGTTTATTTCATTACATCCATATTTTCTAAGTTTTTGTAGAATTTGATGAATACATTTTTCATCTTTGATACATAGATTAATTATTTTTGATTTAATTTTTTGTAATGTATTTGATTTTTTAATCATTCTTGTACAAAGATAAACTTAGTTTTGCATCAATGAAAAATAAGAGTGCAATAATACTGCTTTTTATAGCTAATATTATTTCAGGATTTGCACAGGGAATTAGTATGCTTGCAATTCCTTGGTATTTTACTGACATATTAAATATGGATAATATCTATGTAATTGGCTATGGTATATTAACATTTATTAGTTTGTTTTGGAGCTTGTATGCTGGAACATTAATTGATAGATATTCTAGAAAAAAAATGTTTTTATATTCAAACTTGTGTTGCGCAGTTATAATTGGAAGTATTTCACTATTTGGTTTTTTGAATAATGGAACACCATGGATTTTAGCTTTATTAGCATTTGGGACAACAATGTTTCATTACAGTATTCATTACCCAAATTTATATGCGTTTGGACAAGAAATTTCTGAGAAAAAAAATTATGGAAAATTAAATTCATATATAGAAATTCAAGGACAAGCAACAAGTGTTTTTGCAGGAGCATTTGCTGCAATTTTATTATCTGGAACAGAAAATAAAATGATTAACATAATTGGCATTAATATTCCTATTTTATTTAATATAGAACCTTGGGAAATTCACGAGATTTTTTTAATGGATGCTATAACATACGTCTTAGCATTCACAATTATATTATTTATCAAATATCAACCTGTAATCAATAACAAAATTGATAAAGATAAAATTTTTAATAGATTGAAAAATGGTATAATATACTTGAAGAAAAATAAGCTAATATTTATTTTTGGATTATGTTCGTATTTTATTTTTACTTTTTTAATTGTTGAATTATTTGTTTTGCTTCCAAGTTATGTAAATAATTATTTAGATCAAGGAGGAAATGTATTTGCTTCTTCTGAAGTTTATTATTCAATAGGTGCATTATTATCAGGAATTTTTATAAATAAAGTTTTTATAAAATCAAATTCTGTCCTTGGCATAATTATAATGATGATAGCAACAATTTTGGGTTGCATAATACTTTTCTTTACAAAAAGTGTAGCTATTTTTTATTTTATTACTTTAATAATTGGTATTACAAATGCTGGAACAAGAATCATGAGAATTACATATATTTTTCAGCATGTTTCAAATAATATAATTGGGAGAGTTGGTAGTGTTTTAAGTTCGATTAGTATATTAATTAGATTATTAATGGTAGTTATATTTTCACAGTTTATACTAGTTGATGGAAAGAACTCCGAATGGGGATATTTATTTGGAGCTATATTTTTAATTTTAGGAGTTATACCACTAATATTAAACTATAAAAAATTAATTAACATGAATACTAGAACCTAACTCTTTTACCAATTTTATTATAAAACTTATATTTAAGCATGTGATAAGTTGTGTCTTTTTCTACAACTAACTTAATCCCAAACATTCGACTCCACTTTCGTCTTATCGTTTTAAACCATCCTTGAGTAATATAGCTAGCTAAAAAAGGATGTACTTTTAATTTTATATAATCACTTTTGCGACTAACTTGTGAAAGTCTTTGTTCAATTTCTTCAATAATTAAAATACTAGCTTCTACCTTTCCTGTTCCCTTACATGCTGGACAACCTTCTTTGGTTTCTATATTCATTGCAGGTCTAACTCGTTGCCTAGTAATTTCTATAAGACCAAATTTAGACGGAGGTAAAATATGGTGTTTAGCTTTATCATTTTTCATAAATCCGACCAATGAATCATAAAGCATTTTTCTATTAGTTCCGGTGTGCATATCTATAAAGTCAACAACAATAATACCCCCCATATCTCTTAGTCTTAATTGTCTTGCAACTTCTTCGGCTGCAATTAAATTAACTTCTAATGCATTTGTTTCTTGATCTTTTTTAGAGCTTACTCTTTTACCGCTGTTAACATCAATAACATGCATCGCTTCAGTATGTTCTATTACTAAATAAGTACTATTACGCATAGTAACAGATTTTCCAAAAGAGCTTTTAATTTGTCTTTCCACTTCAAACTTTTGAAAGAGTGGAACTTTACCTTTATAATGTTTTACAATCTTTTCTTGAGATGGAGAAATCCTTGCGATATAATCTTGTATTTCAGAGAATAATTCTTTATCACTAACATATATATTTGAAAAATTTTCATTTAATAAATCTCTTAATAGTGATGCTGTTCTTCCTAATTCACCTAAAACTTTTGCAGGAGCTTTTGATAATTTTATTTGTTTATAAATTAACTGCCACTTTCTATATAAGTTTTTTAAATCAGCATCAAGATCAGCTACCATTTTACCTTGAGCAACAGTACGAATTATGACTCCAAAGCCTGGAGGCTTAATACTTTGAACTAATTTTTTTAATCTTTTTCGCTCCTCTCTTGATCCAATTTTTTGAGAAACTGATACTTTTTCTGAGAAAGGTGAAAGAACCATATAGCGTCCAGCTATTGTTAATTCAGTAGTAAGACGGGGGCCTTTAGTAGAAATTGGTTCTTTAGTAACTTGAACTAATATATTTTGGCCACTTTTCAACACTTCATTGATTTTACCATCTTTTTCAATTTCCTTTTGTAATTTGAAATTTTTTAATGAGGCAGTACTAATTTTTTTATTTATATTTCTTTGGGTAAAGTCTT
>MDTE01102360.1_pt1 | contig 30012 bp, 28 predicted proteins | sample 811231 | NCBI WGS metagenome assembly MDTE01 (sample SAMN05326651, study PRJNA326480) | marine metagenome | isolation source: seawater | place: Indian Ocean: Red Sea | collected 2010 | reverse complement strand
GTGCGCATAGGACAAAACGCAGAGATCGAATTCGACACCTACCCCGGCGAGCCCATCGCAGGCACTATCGCCAGTATCAGCGCCGCCACCGGCGCCGAGTTCTTGATCCTGCCGCCTCAGAACGCGACCGGAAACTGGGTCAAGGTGGTGCAACGCATACCTGTGCGTATCGAGATGGCAGAATCGCTGGGCGATGACCGCGCCATTCGTGCCGGCATGACAGTGAAAATCGTGGTCGACACTGAGCAAGAACGAGAGCTGTTCGGCATTGTCACCGATGCGGTAGCCGCCATGGGCTCCGACGAGAAGTAAGTCCTCCCGCCGTCACAATCAAACAGGGGCACCCGCCATGGACGACATGATTCCCCTCGATCCGCCTGCTGAATTATGCATGCCGATCGGTGAAGCCCTGTTCACCCAGCGGGCCATTCGCCGCCTGGACCCGGCACGACGGATTAGAACCGAAGACTTGAAGACCATTCTGGACGCGGCCTCCAAAGCACCCAACGGTGGCAACACCCAGCCGGCCCGGTTTCTGGTCATCGAAGACGCGGACATCGTGGCGCAGTTTGGCGAGCTCTACTATGAGGCCTGGTGGGCAAAGCGATATGACGACTACGGATGGACCGGACCACACGACCTGCCGGAGAACTCTTTCTATCGCATGCCGGCGCTACTGGCGAGTGAGATGAAGAACGCACCGGCCGTGATATTGGCATTCTCCAAAGACAACCCGGGGGCGGAATCCTCGGTGTTCCCACCGGTGCAGAATCTGATGCTCGCTGCACGGGCACTCGGTATCGGCAGTGTCTTGACCACCTTGCACCCAAAAGTCATGGAGCGGGTTAGCGCCTTGTTCGCGGTCCCCGATGACATCAAGTTTCATTGCGCCGTGCCGCTCGGCTACCCGCGCGGCAACTTCGGCGTGACGCGGCGGCTGCCGACTGCGGACACGACCTATTGGAACCGATGGGCGTCGCCACCTCCCTGGGCGGACTGACGCGACCCGGCCTCAGACCTCTTTTGCAAGCGGCTGGCGATTTGCCGCGTATTGCTCGAACACCCGTTTAACATCGGCGACCTTGCATCGCGCCCCGGCTTGCAGATACTCCATGGCGCGCAATGACGCATCGTGGGCTTCGAGACTGGAACCGGCCACGCAATCTTCCACCACGCGGCAATAGTAGTTGTGCTGATGACCATCAACGAAGCTGTAGTGAACACACACATCCGTCAATCCGCCGATGAATATCAGAGTCTCGGCACCGAGTCCTTTCATCAGAATCTCGAAGTCGGTGCCAAAGAAACACGAATAACGACGCTTGCGAATGAAATAGTCGTCCGGGCGTTTGCCGATACTGGTCGAAATCTCGGTCCAGGGATCACCCTCGATCAAATGCACATCCTCGGCGCCGTCGAGCTCACGGCCAAAATCCACATGGTCGGGGCGATGCGCTTCTTGAATGAACACGACCGGGACGTCACAGTCACGGGCCTTTTGGATAAGATCTGCTGCCGGCAGCAAACGTTCGTCGGCATCGGCCATATGGGGTATCGGTGAAGGGCCTTCGCGCGAGCCATCGCCACCTTGAATGTCCACCACTACCAAAACCGGCTGTCCCACCAGGAACTCCCGTTTGCCACGTGTTGCCATGTTCTGTCCTCCCAGGGCTTAGTTGAGGTGGTGTTCCATGCGCTTATCAACTCGTCGAGTGTACCGCAGTCCGACGAAGCTCTGCGCTCGAGCGTTACAGAACCCGATACACCCAGCAACGATGTCGAATGTGGGGCTCGGCCGCTATAGACGGAAAGGGTTCGCAGGCTTCGACCAGCTTCCACTTACCCTGTTTCGAGAGCTGCTCCATTTTCGGCGGAAAGTCCTGTGGGGTTTCATCCGAGCGCAAGGTAAACAACACCAGACCATCGGGCTTGGTGACCCGCACCAGCTCATCGAAGCCGCTAGCCGGGGCATGGTTCGGCGTGAACACGCCACACGCAGCAGCCGCGTCGTAACTGTCGCTGGCATAACTCATGGGTTTGCCGAGCTCAGCGACCTGACAGTCCTTGTAGATACCTTTTTTGCGCGCCCGCTCCAACATGCCCGGCGACAAATCGTTGGCATCCATGTTGTCGAACCCGAGCTTCGCAAGCTCGTCACCGAGCATGCCCGTTCCGGCGCCGGCATCCATCAGCCGTGCTGATGGATGCACATAGCGGCCTACGACCTTGGCGAGCTCGGTGTGCCCAGTCCAACCGACGTCATCACTCATGGCCTCATCATAAACATCGGCCGCACGGTCATAGCGCTCGACCAGCTGACCCTGATCAGAGGCCAGGTAGAATTTCATTGGATCTGCTTTTTCGTGCTCAGGCCTTATTTTCATACTCCCGCTCCTACATAAAGTCCATTGGTGACGCCGCCGAGATCCTGAGCTAATCAGGCTCGACACCCTGGCTGTCACGAGTATGCCACTGGCGAGCATCTGCTGTCCGGGCATTGATAATCCCCACCGTCGCCCCCATGTTATGCTCCCATGGTCACCGAACCCGCTACCGCCGGCAGCAGCTGGCGCACGCTCGCGTCTCTGCTGCCCTATCTGTGGCCATCTGGCCATATCGAGATGCGGGTACGCGTGATTCTGGCGCTGATCCTGCTGGTATCGGCCAAGGTCGCATTGGTGTTCGTACCAGTGCTCTATGGCAAGGCGGTCGACAAGCTGACGGCAGAGTCAGGAGATCTACTTCTGGTGCTGCCGGTCAGCTTGATTCTGGGCTACGGCGTGGCGCGTATTCTGTCATTGGCCTTTGGTGAACTGCGTGATGCGGTATTCGCCAAAGTTGGGCAACGTGCCATCCGCACTGTTGCCTTGGAAGTATTCAATCATTTGCACAAGCTCTCCCTGAGCTTTCATCTCAGTCGCCAGACCGGCGGCTTGTCACGCTCCATCGAGCGTGGCACCAGAGCCATCGAGCTGCTGCTTCGATTCAGCTTGTTCAACATTTTGCCGACTATTTTCGAGATCGGGCTTGTGTTTGTGCTGCTGTGGAAGCTGCTCGACTTTGGTGTAGCGGCAGTGACTCTGGCGGTTGTGGTGGTCTACATCGCCTACACCATGCTGGTCACGGAGTGGCGCATCAAATTTCGTCGACGCATGAACGAGCGTGACAACGAGGCCAACACCAAAGCCATCGACAGCTTGCTGAACTTCGAAACCGTTAAATACTTTGGCAACGAAGAGCTGGAAGCACGCCGCTATGACCAATCATTGTCTGGCTATGAGGACGCGGCAGTGCGTTCCCAGACGTCACTGGCGGTGCTGAATATCGGCCAAGCGGCGATCATCTCGGTGGGTCTCACTGTCGTGATGCTCATGACCGGCCAGGGCATCGTCGACAAGACGCTCACGGTCGGAGCCTTCGTGATGGCCAACACCTACCTCATGCAGCTCTATCAACCTCTAAATTTCTTCGGCTTCGTGTATCGAGAGATCAAGCAGGCTTTGATCGACATCGAAAAAATGTTCGCGTTGTTGAGCGAAAAGGTTCAAATCGCGGACACGCCGGGCGCTCCTGCACTCGAGGTGCGCGCCGGCGGGGTCCGTTTCGAGGGCGTCAGCTTCGGCTATGACGCTCGCCGGCCGATATTGCAGGACATCTCCTTTGTAGTGCCGGCCGGGCAATCAGTTGCCTTTGTCGGTCAATCTGGCGCCGGAAAGTCCACCATCAGCCGTCTGCTCTATCGCTTCTATGATGTCGACGCAGGCAGCATCAGCATCGACGATCAGGATCTGCGCAAGGTCACTCAAGCATCAGTACGCGAGGCCATCGGCATCGTTCCGCAGGACACGGTGCTGTTCAATGACACCCTGTTCTACAACATTGCCTATGGCCGACCTGCCTCGAGCCCGGCGGAGGTGGAGGAAGCCGCGAAACTTGCGCATATTCACGAGTTCATCATGGGCTTACCGGACGGCTACCAGACTCTGGTCGGCGAGCGCGGCCTCAAGCTCTCCGGTGGGGAACGCCAACGGGTGGCCATCGCGCGGGCCATTCTGAAGAAGCCCAAGATTTTGGTGTTCGATGAAGCGACCTCAGCGCTGGACTCTAGAACGGAGCGTGAAATCCAGAAGAACTTACGCGAGCTGGCAGCAGGGCATACCACATTGTTCATCGCTCATAGGCTGTCGACAGTAGTGCACGTGGATGAAATCGTCGTCTTGGGCGAAGGCCGCATCATCGAGAGCGGAAATCACGCCAGCTTGCTGCAACACGATGGCGCTTATGCAGCCATGTGGCGACGCCAGCAGGAGACTCACGAAGGACCGGACACACCTGACGTCATTCAGCCCTCGCCCGCCTGAGCTGGGGCGCTGTGCTGGCGCAGCAACCTTGGCACTTCTACAATGCGCGCCTCGAACACACATCAGGACCAGCACTCATGTTCAACACCGTTGTCTGCTCGTGGAATGACTTCGATCCGCTCGAGCATGTGATCGTCGGTCGCGCCGACCACACCTGTATTCCACCGTCTGAACCGGCGACCGAGGCCAAGGTGCCGGAAGACAGTGACATGCGCGGCATGTGGGGCCCGAGACCCTTGGAGACCGTCGAGCGCGCCAATGAGCAGTTGGACAATCTCGCCTCCGAGCTCGAGCGCCGCGGTGTGGTGGTCGACCGGCCGACTCCCATTCAGTGGAACCAGGCCGTGCAAACGCCCGACTTCAGCGCGGCCTCCATGTTTGGCTGCATGCCGCCGCGTGACGTGTTGCTCACAGTGGGCAAGGAGATCCTGAGCGCACCCATGTCATTCCGGTGCCGGTTCTGGGAATACCTCGCCTACCATCCGTTGATGCAGCGCTACTTCGACGAGGACCCGGGTTTTTGCTGGGAGCAGGCGCCACGCCCACGCCTGACCGATGAGTCTTACAAGGCTGGCTACTTCGATGAGATCACCATCGAGGAGCGCCTGCGCCGAACTGCGGCATTGGATTTCGTCACCAACGAACGTGAGCCGTTGTTCGATGCCGCTGACATCCTGCGTATCGGCAAGGATTTGTTCTGTCAGCACGGGCTGACCACGAATCGTCGTGGCATGGAATGGCTGCAGCGTCACTTCCCCGATCATCGGGTGCATGCAGTCAACTTCCCGGGTGACCCTTACCCGATTCATATCGATGCCACGTTCGTGCCGCTTCGTCCGGGTCTCATCATCAACAACCCGGGGCGTCGGCTGCCCGACGAGCAGCGCCGCATCTTCGAGACCAACGACTGGCAGATCGTCGATGCCGCCCAGCCGGCGCACAATGCCCCGCCACCGTTGTGTTACTCCAGCGTCTGGTTGTCCATGAACTGTCTGGTGCTCGACCACAAAACCGTGATTGTCGAAGCCAGCGAAGTCAATCAGATGGAGCAGATGGACAAGCTCGGGATGAATGTGGTGCCGCTTGAGTTCCGGGACGCATACGCGTTTGGCGGGGGATTGCACTGTGCGACTGCAGACGTGCGGCGTGCGGGGACTTGCGACGATTATTTTCCGACTCAGATTTCGGGGACGCAGATTCGGCAGGCGTGAGTTCGGATTTCACTCGACTGTGCAATGAGCGACGCTGATGTTCGTGCTTTTCTTGCACGGCAGGTTTGGGCCGTGCCGTGCATGGGAACCAAGCAGCCGGGGACTACCGGTCTAGCTCCTTGCCTGCTTTAGGGTTGCGTCGACACCGCTGGTGAATATTCGGAGTTCGGAGCCCAAGGTTACCAGGTCGAAGCCCAGGGTCAGCATGCGTTTGGCGTAGTCAGGACTCAGGCAATGAATGCCAGCTTTGATGCCGGCGTTGTGGGCGCTGCTGAGGATGTGTTCGATAGCCTCCAGCACGGCAGGTTCGTCGTGATCCAGCTTTGCTGGGTAGCCGAGTGACAGTGACAGGTCGCTGGGGCCGATGTAGACACCGGTCAGGCCAGGGGTCGCGACAATGGATGTGACGTTTTCGAGCGCGGTCTGGGTTTCGACCATGGCCAACGACACGACTTGCTGGTTCGCTCGTTGCGCGTAGTCGGCGCCATGCACCCTCACGGCGCGCGTCGGCCCGAAGCTGCGTTGGCCATCTGGCGCATAGCGGCAATAGCTGACGAACTCGGCAGCTTGCTCAGCGGTGTTGATCATCGGGCACACGATGCCGAGAGCACCGGCATCGAGCAGTTTCATGATGATGCCGGCATCTAGCCACGGCACGCGGGCCATCAGAGTGGCGCTGGAACGCTCCATGGCCTGTAGCATGGGCAGTGCATTGGTGTAATCGACCAGACCGTGTTGCAGGTCGATAGTGATGGAGTCGAAGTCTGCGTCGCCGACGGCTTCCGCCGTGATGCTGGAGGGGATCGCCAGCCACGCGTTGATACCACCGTGTCCACTTTCCCACACCGATCTCAGTCTGTTGTTCAATGTCATACCCTCCTTCGCTCAAAGCACTTCCGGATTCACCACGACAGCCTGGTCCAGAGTGCCGAACAAGGCGCTGATGGTGTTGTTGGCAACGGACACCCCGGCTCGTTCGGCTGCCTGCAGGGACACGCCGGCATGATGGGGACTGAGCAGCATGTTGGGGGCGCTCAACAGTGGATGTCCTTCGGGGGGTGGCTCATCGACGAACACATCGACGCCGGCGCCGGAGATGCTGCCACTGTTCAGGGCTTCGACCAGCGCGTCCTCATCGACGACACCGCCGCGGGCAGTGTTGATGATCACCGCTGTCGTCTTCATACGGCTGAGCTCGGCGTTGGAAATGATGTGGCGGGTCTCATCGGTGAGCGGACAATGCAGGCTCACGTAGTCGGCTTCCGACAACGCGGCATCCAGATCCGTGGCCACGCTGCAACCGGCCACTTCGATTTCTGCATCTTCGACGTAAGGGTCATAAACATCCACCTGCATACCGAATGCGGCGGCACGGGGTGCGAGTCGGGTACCGATGCGTCCGAAACCTATGATCAACAGTCGCTTTGATTCGATGTCGGTAGCGTGCATCTCGAAACGCACGGCAAAATTGCGTTCGGTGACGGCGCGGTGATGCATATGACCCTTCTTGGCCAGCGTCAAAATCATGTACATCGCGTGCTCGGCGACCGAGGTGGCGTTAGCGTTTGGTGTGATGGTCAATGGAATGTTTCGTTCAGTGAGTGCCGGGATGTCGACGTTGTCGACGCCAACACCGGTGCGGGACACCACCTCGAGTGCGGGCGCCGAATCGATAATCTTGCGGGTGATGAGCCCATTTCGCACAATAATTGCGTGCGCATTGCCGACGGCGGCACAGATCGCGCTCTCGCTGATGTCCTCGCTGAAACACAGTTCGATATCCGGGTGCTGCTCCAGCATGGACATGCCGGTCTCATGAAACGGTGTCACCACCAGTACGGTTTTGCTCACAATCAGTTTCCGGAATAGTCGACGGCTAGCGACCTTAGCGTGTTCGCGCTCGTTTCGGAACTGGCTTGTTCGCGGCAACATGATTCGGTTCTGGACCGAAAAATTCCGTACACTGCGCACTGTGTCAAGAACCCACTCGAGCAAATCATGAAGGCACAAGTCCGAAAAGTCGTAAAGTTCATCGAAGAGGTCCATATCGAAGGTGGCAAAGCCACAGATCCGCCGTGGACCATGATGGCGATTGCCGCGGTGCTCAAGAATCCTTGGGCAGGACGGGGTTTTGTCGAGGATTTGCGCACTGACATTCTGGAGATCGCGCCACCACTGGGCGCGCTGATGGTGCCACAACTGATGGATATGGCCGGCGGCAGCGACAAGGTCGAGGCCTACGGGAAGGCGGCGGTGGTCGGATGTGACGGCGAGGTGGAGCACGCCTCTGGTCTGATCCACACGCTGCGCTTCGGTAATCAGCTGCGTGAAGCCGTGGACGGGGAGACCTTCTTGAGCTTTACCAACAAACGTGCAGGGCCGGGCACAGCCATCAGTATTCCGATGATGGACAAGAAGGATGCGGGCCGCAGATCGCACTACATCACCGTCGAGTTTCACATCATCGACGCGCCGGCGGCCGACGAGATCGTAGTGGCGCTCGGTGTGGCACTCAACGGCCGGCCGCATCACCGTATCGGTGATCGCTACCAGGACATGCAGGATATGGGCACCGACCAGGCCGGGCGAAGTCTCTAAGACCTCGCCCGGCTGCGCGTGAGCGTTGCTGTCAGCGTGGTCAACTGCGACCAGTCAGCTTCCGGATGCCCTCCCCCAGCATCCGCCACAGCCGGCCAAGCGAACCGCTGAGTTCAGCTTGCTTGAGTCGCTGCTCATCGAAAATTCTCCTGACACAAGCCACCGACGAGGCCAAACGGGCCAATCTCACATGTGGTCTCGATGTCGCGACCCAACACGCTCAAGTGCTCGGCAAACTCCTTGAAGCAGCGGTGCAAAGCGACCATAAGTGGATGCGGCCTGGCGTGGGCTTCGGCGTTGCTGCGTTCGCCCTCAGTCTTGGCGTTGGCGTCGGCGACCTTGCATTGAGTCGCCTCATCTCGCAGTTCGTCAATCAAGCCCATGACGTATCGCCGCTACCAACCATGGCGATGATGCTGACCTTAAAAGGCCACCAGATCGCCGCCTTTGAGGTCCAACATGTCGCGTGCCTCGGCGGGTGATGCAATGTCTAACGACAGCTCTTCGAGAATTCTTTTTATTTTGGCGACTTGCTGCGCGTTACTCTCGGCGAGCTTACCCTTGGAGATATACAAACTGTCTTCCATGCCGACACGTACATTGCCACCCATGATCGCACCCGTGGTGACAAAATTGGTTTGGTGTCGACCGGCAGCGAGAATCGACCACTGGTAGTCATCGCCAAACAGCTTGTTGGCGATGCGACGCATGTGGGTGAGATTTTCGATGTCTGCCCCAATACCGCCCAGGATTCCAAAAATCGTCTGCACGAACAGCGGCGGTTTGACCAGGCCGCGATCGAGGAAGTGAGCGAGATTGTACAAGTGACCAACGTCGTAGCACTCGAACTCGAAGCGCGTGCCACAACCTTCCCCGAGCTCTTTCAAGATGCCTTCAATATCCTTGAAGGTGTTGCGAAAAATGAAGTCCCGCGTGCCTTCCAGATGCTGTCGTTCCCACTCGTATCTGAAGTCTTTCATGTGGTCCAGAATCGGAAACAGACCAAAATTCATCGAACCCATGTTTAACGAGGTCATCTCAGGCTTCGCCTTCAATGGGGCGGCAAGTCGTTCTTGAAGCGTCATGCCAGCCCCACCACCAGTGGTAATATTCACCACGGCGTCGGTGTTTTGCTTGATACGCGGTAAGAAATCCATGAACACGTCCGGGTCGGGGGTCGGCCGGCCGTCCTTCGGGTCGCGCGCATGCAGATGCAGAATCGACGCGCCCGCCTCCGCAGCGCCAATCGCACCTTCGGCGACCTCGGTGGGTGTCAGGGGCAGATGCGGCGACATAGTCGGCGTGTGGACTGAACCGGTAACTGCGCAAGTGATGATGACCTTCCTGGATGTTGCCATTGTGCTCCTCGTATGGGTTTCGCCGAACACACCGTTCCCCCGATGCTCTTGCTAAGGGTGCGATGGCCGCCGCAAAATGACTGGAAATGTAATATCGACTATCAAACTAGCTCAGTCGCCAAGATTCAAGAGGAGTGTGCCATGACAAGCAGCGAAGCCGTTATCTCGGCCGACTCTCATGTGCAGGAGCCCGACGAGCTGTATTCCGAACGCTTGCCGAAGGCCTACCGGGACCGGGTACCGCGTATGGAGACGCGTGAGGACGGCAGTGTGTATCGCGTCGTCGATGGCAAAACACCCCGGCGCATGGACATCGCCGCCGACCGGGCCAATGAGGATGACCAGAACCGAGAGTTTCGCAACGACCCGAGTGGCGGCCGCGATCTGGATCGGCGGCTCGAAGACCAGAAGCGCGACGGTGTGATCGGTGAAGTCATCTATCCGAATCACTCGCTTTTTCTCTACAACTCACCTGACCCCGGCTATCAAAAGGCACTCGCCATCGCCTACAACGACTGGTTGTGGGAGCTCTTTGGCAGCCGGCCGGAACACTTTGCACCGGTCGGCGTAGTTCCGGTAATCGATGTCGAGACTGCGGTCGGAGAAGCGACCAGATTGGCCAAACTCGGCTACCGGGCCATCAAGATCCCCATAACCATCAACCAGCGTCCTTACAATGACCCGGCCTACGAGCCCTTCTGGGAGACCTGTGAGGAGGCAGGACTGGTAGTCAGTTTTCACGCTTTCACCAATGCGGAAGACCAATACCCTGACGATTGGGGTGAGGAAGACGGGATCGGCGGTGCCCTGAACATGATGGCCGGCGCCATGATTGACGGCATGAGCCCGGTGTCACTGTTAATCAGCGGTGGAGCGCTGATGCGCCATCCGGCCCTTAAGTTCGTGGTCGTGGAATGCGGTGCCGGGTGGCTCGCATGGTTGCTGTATGTGCTCGATGAGCAAAATGACAAGAAACACATGTGGATACGCCCTCGCCTTGACCTGAAGCCGAGCGAGTATTTTGCGCGTCAAGGTCATGTGACGTTCAGCGACGACCCCATTGCTCTCAATAACATCGAGTTCACCGGTGCGCATGGCTTGATGTGGGGCAGCGACTACCCCCATGACGAAGGGACATTCCCTCACTCTCAGGCGGTCATCGAGAGAACATTCAAGGGAGTCTCGGCGCAACACAAGCGCCAGATCGTCTACGAAAACGCGGCAAAGCTTTACGGATTTGGTTGAGGTTTCGGTTTGATGCAACAGAGCGGCGAAACCACCGACAACAGCAAGGTCAAAGTCCTCGTCGACGATGAGCGCATTGTCAGGTTGGTCACCACCGATATGGTAAAGAACCTCGGCCGTGACGTCATCAGCGTCGACTCAGGCCGCGAGGCTCTCGCCAGTTTGATGGAAGGCGATGAGCACCTTGACTTCGTACGGCTCGACTACAATCTGCCAGACGTTGACGGTCAGGTCATTTTAGAGAACTTGCGCGACAAGGGCCGCAAGCTCCCGGGAGTGTTGATTTCGGGTTACGAGCTCAGCCCCGATGAAAGCGCAGGAACCGCTGCTGTTCCGAGTCAGCCATTCACTCTGGAGCGAGCTGTGAACGAATGCCACGCAGCGATGCATAATCAGCCCTAGTCTCCCGCCCTGCAGAGCACATGGCGCATGCGCATGGACGCAAAAGTCCTCATCATTGCAGAACACATCCGGGATGCCGGCGGTCAAGCGGTGGTGGTCGGCGGCTGGGTACGAGATCGATTGCTCGGTATCGACTCCAAGGACATTGATGTCGAAGTGTTTGGACTCGACCTCAAGCAGCTGAAAGCGGTGCTCAGGGACTTTGGCGCGGTGATGGAAGTCGGCCGCGCATTCGGCGTTTTGAAGCTCAAAGGCCTGGATGTAGATTTCTCTCTTCCCCGCATCGACAGCAAGACCGGACCAGGGCATCGGGGTTTCGATGTCGAAACCAGACCGGAGCTGGACTTCGCGAGCGCGGCACTGCGCCGTGATTTGACGGTTAACAGTATTGGCTTCGATCCACTCACCGACGAATACCTGGACCCACACGGTGGCCGCCGTGATCTGGAACGCGGGGTGCTGCGGGCTACTGACCCGACGCAATTTGCAGATGATCCACTCCGAGCTCTGCGGGCAGCTCAGCTGAGCGCCCGATTGGAGATGCCGGCAGATACCGAGCTACTGGAGCTCTGCCGAGAACTAGTGCTCGACGAAGTCAGCCCGGAACGTATCTTCGAGGAATTCAAAAAACTGTTGTGCAAGGGCGCCAAACCGTCGATGGGGCTCGAGTTGCTGCGCGATGCGCAACTGCTGCGATACTTTCCGGAGCTAGCAGCACTGGTCGATGTACCTCAGGACAGCCGTTGGCACCCGGAAGGCGATGTGTGGACCCACACGCTGATGGTGGTCGACGAAGCGGCTTTGCTTCGCGACGGTGAAGACGAGCTGGCACTCATGTTCGGCGCGCTGTGTCACGATCTGGGCAAGCCCGATGTGACCGAAGAGCACGAGGGCGCTATTCGCTCCCATGGCCACAGCAGCCAGGGGATGCGTCATACCGAGGCGTTGTTGAGCCGCTGGCGCGCACCCGCCAGTCTGATCAAACAAGTCTGCGCGCTGGTCGAACATCATCTGGCTCCCACGCAGATGGTCAACCAGAGCGAGGGGCCCAAAGCCTATCGACGTCTGGCCAGAGCACTCGAAGCTGCTGGTGTCACCCTGGCGTTGCTCGAACGTGTGGCACGTGCCGATCAACTGGGCCGACTGACTCTTGAGGCGAAGCAACGACGCTTTCCGGCCGGTGATGAATTCCTGCTTCAGGCCAGAGCCGCAAGAGTCGAGCACCAGGCGCCACACGACCTGGTCATGGGCCGCCATTTGCTCGATCGCGGTATCGAGCCCGGCAGGCGCTTCGGCTGGATTCTTTCACGCTGCCGCGAGCTTCAGGATGAATATCCGGAGCACGACGCCGACGAGCTTTTAACGTTGGTGTTAACCGAGCTCGGAGAATTCGACTGAGCCCGGAACGGCCTGACGCGGGAAAGCTCTGACAGCGCGCAGGTCAGGGTACATTCGTGGGGTCGGCGGGCCCAAGCTCTGGGATCGGTCCATCATAGTAGGGCAGTTGGTCTACCCGAGGTTGCCAGACACCATCACGCCGCAGCTTATTGATGTGGTCGGCGATATCCTCAAGGGTTGCAAACCAGACCTGACCTTTATCGTGCATGTACTCGATCAATGACTTGATGGCAGCCGCACGGGCCAGTCGACCACTCAAGAAAGGGTGCCAGACCGACACCCACAAGCCCCCATATTCCCAGGCGGCATCGAACTCTTCCCTGAACACCTGACACGCCTGGCTGGTCGATTTGACGGGCATCATGGTCCCGAAGTCACGACTGAACTGATAGTGCGGCCAGTCGTCCAAACCATAGTGACTCGGCAGTTCCACCAGCTCACCGCGTTCGTTGCCGATAACATAGGGAATATCGTCACCAAATAACGAGGCGTCATAGCGAATGTCCTCGTCGATGAGAATATCGAGCGTGTTGCGTGAGAATCGGTAAGTCGCTGCGCGGTAGCCCCGCGGAGCCTGGCCGGTCATGGAGACGATGACTTCTTTGCTGCGTACGAACCAGTAGCGTTCTTCTTCGGCACTCAACGAGTTTGGGTTCTCGTGCAAATAGTGGTGATGAGCAACCTCGTGTCCCTGCTCGAGAATTTGCTCTACCGCTTGCGGGTATCGCTCCATGCACCAGGCGGGCAAGAAGAACGTCTGCTTCATGTCGAACTCACGATAAATGCCGAGTAACCTCGGAATCGCCACCTCTGGCCCGTACCGCAAGGCTGACAACATCGCCACCCGGGTGTCCGCACTGGCATGGTGGCTCAAGTGCAGTATGCTGTCGGCGTCCATATCGAAGGTGAAAGCGACGGCGCAGCGCGCGCCATTCGGCCACGGAGGCGGATTGATGATCATGATGAATTCCTCGGCTACAGCTCGACAATCCAGTAGTAACCGACAGTATACGGGAGCCGCGAGAAACAGCATTTGTAATCGACCGGATGGGTCGGCATGACGGATTTCGCGCCGGGCTGGCGACTGCCCATCGACTACACCCATCGGCTTTGCGCATCGGCCGGCGCCCTGACCTTCGTCGGCGGGACTGGCGACTTCGACGCCAACGGCAGGATTCGCAATCCCGGGACACTCGACGCCCAAATCGGCGGTGCGCTCGAGAACCTGGAAGCCTCGCTCCAGTCCGAAACCTGCAGCCTCGATGACGTGGTCCGGTTGAAAGCGTATTACCAGAGCAACGGCGACGTAGACGAATGGCAGGTTCTGGCCAAGCTGGCAAACCAGTTCGGACAACAACCCGCTCCGGTGATCTCCGTATTACCGGTGCTCATGCAACCTTTCGAAGGCCAGAAGATCCAACTCCAGGCCATTGCACAGCGGCACTGGCGGTCTCTCGAGGACATCCGTGCACAAACGGTCGCCGTTCCGGCGGCGCACCGGGCAAGCTTCGACAACGACGAGCTGACGCGCGGTCTGCGCGCTGGAGAGCTCATTGTCACTCAGAGCCGTACTGCAGCAGACGGTGATGACAATATCTCTGATCCGGAAGACGGTATCGCTCAGACCCGCACGGTCATGGATTCACTGCGGTCAACCCTGGAGACACTGGGAGCGTCATTTCAAGATGCCGTGAAAAAGGAAGGCTACTACTTCGGCACCACCCGTGAGCAATGGGCCGGCATGGCCGCGCAGCGCGCCGCCTACTTCAAGGAGCCAGGACCGGTCGCCACCGTAGTGCCCTGTCAGGTGCTGTGGCCGGACGCGGCGCAGACCAAGATCGAAGTCATCGCCATGCGACAAACTCGCGGCGGCTTCGACAAATACGTCCCGCGTGAAGACAGCTGGCCGGAGCGGGTCTGGGACTGGCCCATCCCATTGCCTTATCGTCAAGGCAGCCGGCTTAGAGACCTGATCTGGCTCGGCGGGCAAGTCCCCTCGGAGCCCTTCAACAACGCCAGAGGCCGGGTGCATGCCAGGCAACGCGCCGCACAAACCTCGCTCACCATGTCCTATATCGAAGACCTGCTGCGGGTGTTCAATCGCTCACCGGCGGACTTGAAAATAGCCATTTGTCACTTTCAATCCAACGGCACCGAAGCGTCGACGCTTGAGTTCGTCCGTACCTTGCAGGATTGTATGGGTGGCGCTCTTCCGCCACTGACACTGGTTCCGCAACCGCAGATGCACACGGTCGAGAACACCGTTGAGATCTGGGGTGTGGCCGCAGGTTGAGAGTGGCTGGGGTAGAACGACAGGGACTTCCCCACAGTGTTGCGCCCTCTGACCTTGATGCGCGACCCGACATCGTGACAACCGCGGAACCCCATCTGGCGCCACGAACTCGTGCTGGTGAGCTGGTTGCGGGCGAACGCCACCGGCCGCGCACGACATGAACCACTGCGCTTTCGCCGGACTTTTTTTCGGTCTCAGCTTGACACGCGGCGTGCTGCTCTCGGTACTGCCGTTACGCGCGTTGGATCTTCTCGGTGATGCGCAACAAGTCAGCGTGCTGTTCTTCGTCGTCAGCTTGGTGGGCATCACGTCGGCGCTCACGCAACATTTGTTGATCAGAATTCTCGGCAGCTACCACACGTTCTTGATTGGCATCTACTCGATGGCGCTGTGCGCACCGTTGCTGGCAATGGAGCACCCAGTTGGCTTCGTGCTCGGCATGTTTTTACATTTCTTCGCAATCGCTTCCATTGAAGTCACCTCCAGCTTGTATGTCATGCACTGTGTCAGCCGGCGTGAGCTCGGACGATTCGAACCGCTGCGCGTACTCGCGGTGGTCGCCGCCCTCTCCATCGGCCCTTTCCTAGGTGTGTGGCTGAGTGAAGAGGTTTCGGCCACGCTGCCCTACGCCATCACCGCGATCTCGGCTCTGGTGACATTCATCTACTTTCGGTCCCTGGGGCTGCATCGCACCCGCTTGCTCGAATCCTCGCGCGGGGCTGGCAATCCATTCTCCGTGCTCAAGAAGTTTTTCGCTCAACCCCGATTGCGACTCGCCTGGGGCTTGAGTGTCGCACGTTCATCGTGGTGGGTTGCCTTCATCATTTACACCCCGATATTCATGCGCAACTCGGGGGCTGGCGATCTGGTTGGCGCGGCCATTGTCTCCATCGGCACCGCCTGGACATTGACAGTGCCCTTCTGGGGCTGGGTGGGCCGCACCCGGGGTCTGCGTTTTCTCTACACGCTCGGCTACAGCACCACTGCGGTGCTCACTGGTCTTGTGTTTTGGTTCGCGGACGGCAGCATGCTCATGGCTGGCTTGCTGATCGTGGCCGCACTCGGCGCCACCATTCTAGACGGCGCCGGCAACATTTTGTTCTTCCGAGCAGTTCGCCCCTTACAACGCGCCGAAATGACGGGCGTGTTCTTGACCTATAGAGACGTCGGCCAGCTGGCGCCACCGGGGCTGTTTGCCTTGCTGTTGAAAGTCTTCGCGCTGCCGGTAGTATTTGCAGCCGCGTCGATGTGGATGTTTACGAGTGCGGCATTTTCACGGTATATCCCCAAACGAATGTGAGTCATCAACGGAGCGACAATGGCCGACAACCTGGATGTCCTGTGTATTTTCGATGAGCCTGAAGCATTCAGCAGCATGCTCGAGAGCCGCTTTCCAGACGTCGGATTCCGCTATGCCAGAACCCCTGCAGAAGTTCTGGCGGAACTCGACGGCGAGGGTCCGGATGTGGCGTTCTCCATCAAGCATCCAGGGTTTCCCGGCGAGTCCCATGCGCCCATTTTGAAAACTCGCAACTTGAAATGGCTGCAGGTCGGTGGCTCCGGTTACGAGCAATTCGTTCCCTGGGATGCCGACCGCATGGTGCTCACCAATGCAGCTGGTGTGCTGAGTCGCTATCTGGTCGAAACCAATACTGGGGCAATGCTGGCCATGAACAGCAGCTTGTTCGAGTACAAGGCACAACAGCAAAGAAAGCATTGGGAGATGCGCGGCTTCTTTCCAGTCTGCGACCAGACGGTGTTGATCGTCGGCGCGGGCACCATCGGCGGGCAGTTCGCGGACAACTGCAAAGCCCTGGGGATGACTGTACTCGGTGTACGTGGCTCAGGCGCTCCCCACCCGTCAGTCGACGAAATGCATACGCCAGACAAACTCAACGAGCTGCTGCCACGCGCGGATGTGGTGAGTCTGCATGTGCGCGCCAACGAAACCACTCGGGCGATGTTCAACGCCGACACTTTCGCGCTCATGAAGCCGGGGGCCTTATTTTTGAACACCGCCAGAGGGCTGGTCGTCGACGAAGCGGCGCTGGTCGAGGCATTGCGAAGCGGTCACATTGGTGGCGCCTATCTGGACGTGTTCGAGCAAGAGCCGCTGCCAAGCGACAGCCCACTATGGTCATTGGACAATGTTCTGCTGACACCACACGCGTCAGATCAGGTCAGAGACTGGCCGTTGCGGATTGCGCGCTTTTTCGCCGACAACCTGGCGCGCTGGATGGCTGGAGAACCGCTCGCTAATCAGCTCACAGCTTGAAGAAAACTACTTCCGTGCGAACGCCGGTTGCTCGTAGAAATACACACGGGTCATTTCACCCCGTAGTGCAATCTCTCGAAACTGATACAAGATAGCCGCGGTCGGCGCCCAGACCTCATGTCCCAGAGTCGGAATGTGAGCCGACAATATAGGATGCTCGCCGTCATCCACCGGTGTCAGTATGGGTATGTCCGGACTGTTGAGCTCGTCGAGCGGGATGCGATGAACAGTGGCGACCTCGTCGGGGTCCGGGTCTATCTCCAGACCCGGGCCACCCCACACCACCACCGGCGTAATGCAGAACCCCGAGCGTGTCGGAAAGTCGTCCAGATAACCGATGATACGTTCCGCTCTTAAATTCACGCCAAGCTCCTCGCTGAGCTCGCGCAGCGCCGCTTCGGCTGGACCTTCCCCCTCATCCAAACGACCGCCGGGGATGGCGTACTGATTCGCATGCCGCTTTATGGTCATGGGGCGCAGGGTCAGCAGCACGCAGGCGAGACCGCGCTCGACATCATCAGTGACCACAATAGCAACCGCAGCTCTGCGCAGATCAGGGTCGTCGACGCTGCGTCGTTCGAGCTTGGACAAGTGGTCTCGAATCTGTGTGTGGAGCTGGTCAGTCAGAGCAATGGAGGCAGCGCTCATAGAAGGATTCTCTTACATAAAGGCGGCACATTCGCATCTGCAGCCGGACGATTCAAGCGCGGAACCCTTTGCCTGTGGCCCACACTCGCCCATACGGCTGGAAGATTCCGCCGACCCCACTGAAAAGGGTTGCCGAGAGGACACCCGCGAGTCTACGGTGGACTCAGCTGTTGCTCTGGAACTGCGTGATAACGCTCCAGATAAGCGAGAAAGTCCGTGATCTCGTCCGCCGTCCGCCGCTCATCCCACCCCAGGGTCTTAGCCACTTCCTCCGCAGCGCGGCGGGCCCCTTCCCGGCCGCAAGTCTCGGTCCAGACCAGCCCTAGGCGACGTGTCATCAGGTCCGTCAATGACACCACGTGCTCGGTGGAAGCGACTCTGACGACATCGGCAACACGAACCCCATCGTAGTGGTTCAACAACGCCGGGGAACTCGAATCGAGGCCGATGGGACGCGCCCCATAATCCGGTATTTGTCGTTGTCCGCTGCCGTCGATGCGCGCCGCAACGGCCGCACAAAGCTCTTTACCCGCCGAGCGGTGGGTGGTCAACGGTCCCGCCGTCACCGCCAGCACGTTTGGCATGCCGTCGCTAGTCAGATCGTGAATTTCACGGCTGCGCGCGCCCTTGGGTTGTGCTGGATCGTGGGTGAGCGGTCGCACACCCGCCCAGGTAGATAAAATCTGATTCCGATCGATGGCGAGTCCCGGGCACAAGTGATTGAATTCACCCAACAACCACTCGACATCATCATCGCTGGCACGAATGTCATCGATGTCGTCTTCGTAAACGGTCTCGGTAACACCCATGTAGTGCAAACCGCTACGCCAGGGCACGAGGTAGATGGGCTCGTCCATGTTGCGGTTGAAGCTGATAACCCCCTGATCGGCATACTCCGGAGGCAGCTTGAAGACTATGTGTGCGCCTTTGGTACCGAGTATCCGGCGTTTTGGCTGCATGCTGCCGAGCTTGGAAACCTGGTCAATCCAAATTCCCGCCGTGTTCAACACCAGTGAAGCCTCGAGGATGGCATTGCCCTCCTCTCCGCGCGCATCGGTGACCGTCAACAACCAGCTGTCTTCAGAGCCTCGAGACAGCGCTGTTACCGGTGAATAGTTGCGACACACAGCGCCCATGCGCTCGGCATCGAGCACCATGTCCATCAATACCCGCTCCGGCCAGTTGAACTGGTACTCGCTGAAGGCATTGACCGCGAGCAGCTTGTGCTGGTCTCTGACTTGCGAAAACAGCGGAACACTGCCGAGTTCGGAGCGCCGGAACAACCGGCGCTCCAGCGGCACCTGCCTCGGACCCAGCGCCTCGACAGTGCGCAAAGCGAGGTCGACATGCCAGGGGCGTACCGGCATGTCATCCCAGACGGGAAAGCCGAGCGTCAGTTTACGGGCGCGTGCCGGCGCAACGGTGACGAACTCTGCGCGCGCGGCCATGGCCTTGCGTGTCATCTTGAGCGCGGTCAGCAAACGTCCAGGATTCCACAAGAATTCGTAAGGTGATCCACCCGGCGCCAGATAACGCAGCCCGCAGTGCACCAACCGTGTAGAGCGACTGCTCGAGCCAGCACCATAGTCGGCCTTGTCGAGCAGCACCACCCGATAGCCGGCCGCGGCAAGCTCTTGCGCAGCCGCAGCACCATTGATACCGGCTCCGATCACGGCGACATCGAATCGGCGCCCGTGCAATTCAGCCAGTGTTGTCCTCATTGCACGATCACACCGGCGTCGAGCGACACCGCGGCGGCAAAACGCGAAACAGCCTGTTGCACCGCAACTCGCATCCGCGCCTCACTGTCCCCGCGACGACGTGGCGGCTCCAGATGACAACTCAACGTATTGAGACGTTGAGTCTTACGGTCAGCTTTGAGATCCACCCGGGCAACCAAGTGGTCTCCGGCCAGCACCGGCAGACAGTAGTAGCCGAATCGCCGCTGCTCCAGGGGTTTGTAGATTTCCAGCACCTGCTCGAAGTCGAACAACATCAGGGTCCGGGCCCTGTCCCAAAGCAAAGGATCGAAGGGTGACAGCAACACGCCGACGTCGGCACGCGGCCGCAGGCCATCAAGTGCAGAAACCAGCTGGAGGTCTGAGGGACGAATCCAGCCACTGATGATGCGATCGCGAGTTTGGAGCTCACACGCAATTACTCGACCCTCTTCCAGCAGTCGCTGCAAAGACGCGTTAATGGCATCGCGCAGATTGGTCAGTCTCCACGTCGCTGCGAGCGTACCCGTTGTCGACCAGCCGTGACCTTCCAGCGCTTTGATGAGCAATTCGTCCATTGCGCTGTCGTCGTCCAAAGACGCGTTGCGCAGCGACTCGGGGATGACGCGCTCGGTCAAGTCGAAACTGCGTTGAAAATTGTTTCTCTCGCGGACTGCCAGCTCACCTGCCGACCACAGCGCCTCGGCAACCCGTGTCGCGAGTTTCGCGCCCCACGCCTCATTGATACGGGTGCCTTCCAGGTCCAGCGACCTAAGCGGTCCCTCGGCCTCGATGCGGCTGCTGATCTCGCGACACAACTTTGGGTGCTCATTTAGCACGTCACCCCACCAGGGGTGAACGCGGTAATCCCGGCGGCGGAATGCGAACGTGGGATACATCGACAGCGGCAGCCAGCAGGCTTCATGTCCCCAGTACTCGAACAACGGTTCGCCGGGCTGCAGCAGGGTCTCCGCCAGATCGGCGTCAAAACTGTGCAGACGCGATGCCAGCACGATCCCCTGGGTTCTGGCGCCGGAGATGGCGATAGAGTCCAACTGCAGGTAGCCGAACCGTCCGATAATTTCATGGCAACGTTGTCGCGCTCGCTTGCCACGACCAACCGCGCGCGCTGGCAAGCCAGTGAGCTCCGGCTTCAACAAGCCTGCACGCGCGAGCGCGAGACGACGAACCTGACGGACATTGAGACGTTCGACGCTCATGAGCTCATCAACATCAGGACCAAGGTGTGGAGTTGGGAACCATTGCGGCGCCAGTCAGACCGAGCGCTGAACTTGCTTGGTGACTTGAGATAAACCGGCGGCGAGTGCATCACAATCCGCCTGACCAGACTGCTGCACGGCGCCATGGCGTTGCAGATATCGATAGATATCAGTTCGAATGGACTCGGCTTGGTCACCGAGCTCGCGCTTCTGACGCTCGAGCACGCCCAGCTGAATCCGGCTCTCGTGCCTCTCCGCTTGCGCCAGCAGAGCGTCGCGCTCGGCGGGCTCGAGTGCATCGAAATCCACCCCCAGAGCCTGCTCGGCCACCTCAAGGTCAACCAGCTCTAGCGCGATGGCCTCGTCACTCATACCGGAGAGATCGACGGCCACCGGCTCGTTGGCCAGACGCTCGCGAGTCTCGATCTCAGAACGTAGCTCATCGAGACGCCGGCGTACGCCCTCCTCGTTCCAGTTCTTTGGAGCTGATAGACCGGTCTGCTCGAACGCACGCTGGTGTCCCGCGCGTTTCCATTGTCGATCGCCACCGGTCCACATGGATGCGGAGGCGGCACCGATGGGAACGAGCAAGATCAGAAACGCCCAGTGCACGGTAAAAGCCGCCACCAAAGACGCAATACTCAACAGGCTCATGCACAGCCGAATTCTATTCGCGCTTACCAGAGATCTGGTATCAACGCTGTCGTCGAGCCAGTCGGAAAGATGCTGATACGCGGCAGCCAGCTGTACATGTTCACGCTCATCGTCCCCAGCGTCTGTTTCCAGCGCCGCTTTGAGACGACGCTGCCGGCTCTTGATCTTGACCAGGGTCAATGACTGCGCCGGCGTCAGGCCTGCAACCCCGTCCGGCTTCGCGTCGCCCGATTCGACACTGATGACGTCGACCTCGGCGTTCACCAGCTTCGAGCGCACCTCGTCGAGTTCCACCTCCAACAGTCGCAGACGTTCGAGCTGACCCTGATGGCCCGCCAGAACGGTCTGCTCGTCAGTCTGGTCATTCACTGCTGTTACCCGTCGTAATAATCCCCAGATGGTCCGCAAATTCCGGCTGTGACGCAAATGTCGACTGCCGGTGTGTCGAACTGTCAGGCGTCGTGTGGTGCGGCCGGCAGTCGGGCAGAAGGTCAACGCAGCCTGGACCCTGATAGAATCCTGAAGCACGATCGAATAACCAGAACCAATCAACCGCAGGAGCCAGCAGCTATGAGCAGACCAGACCCCAATGCCGCCAAAACCGTGACTTGCGTTGGCGCCGGAACCATCGGAGCCGGATGGGCCGCCTACTTCCTCTCTCAGGGGCTGGATGTGATTGCCACCGATCCCGGTGCGGATGCCGAGCAGCGAATGTTGACCAACATCGATGGCGCCTGGCCAAAGCTCGAACAACTCGGGTTGGCCGAGGGCGCCTCGCGCGATCGGCTGCGATTCACAGCATCGCTGGAAGACGCGGTTGCCGCGACCGATTTTATTCAAGAAAGTGCACCCGACTACGAAGACCTGAAAATCGAGCTGTTCGAGCGGATGGATGCGCATGCGCCAAGCGATGTCATTATCTCGAGTTCATCATCGAAATTCCTGCCCACGAGCCTGGCCAGCCGTTGCAAACATCCGCAGCGCTGCATCGTTGGGCATCCATTCGTGCCGTCCTATCTGGTGCCTCTGGTCGAGGTTGTCGGTGGAGAGAAGACCACGGACGCGGTCATGGACTGGGCGATGGCGTTCTACACCCGGGTTGGCAAGAAGGCGCTACGTTTGAAAAAGGAAATCGATGGTTATATCGCCAACCGACTGCAGCACGTGGTATTCGAGGAAGCATCGAGTCTCGTCGAACAGGGTATTTGCGACTTCCCGGACATCGACGACGCCATGCGCTACGGACCCGGTATGCGCTGGGCCTTCGCTGGACCCATGATGTGCTACCACCTGGGCGGCGGCAAAGGCGGGGTACATCACATGATCGATCACTTCGGCTGGAGAGGCCCCGAAGGGCAGGATCAAGTCTTGATCAGCGCCGTGGAGTCGACAGTTGGGGATGTCGATGTAGATACACTCGAGCAAAAGCGTGATGACAATCTGCTGCTCATGATGAAGGGGTTCAAATCATTGCCCTGATGCCAGCAATGCTTGCTTTGCGCACCGCGCGCCGTAAGCTATCGCGCTCGCTCCAAACCTGGCCCGGCAGCAAGCGGCTGAATTGACCCATGAAGCTCAGTTTGTACGACACCTGGACACGCGCTACGCGTGAGTTCGAACCTATCGAGCCCGATAGAGTCGGGCTCTACGCCTGTGGTCCAACGGTCTACAACTATGCGCACATCGGCAATCTACGCACTTATTTGTTCGAAGACGTGCTGCGCCGGGTTCTGGAACACAATGGTTATGCCGTACATCACGTGGTCAACATCACAGATGTCGGTCATCTGGTCTCGGACGCAGACTCAGGTGAAGACAAGATGGAGGCTGGCAGTCGCCGCACCGGCAAGACAGCCTGGGAGATCGCCGAGCTCTACACTGCGGCCTTCAAACAGGACATCGCCGCGCTGAACATCCTCGAGCCCAGCATCTGGTGCCGTGCAACCGACCACATCGCCGAGCAAATCGCCGACATCCAGACTATCGAGCAAGCCGGTTTGTGCTATCAAACCTCGGACGGCATCTACTTCGATACTGCCAAGCAAGACGATTATGGCTATCTGGCCCGACTCGACATCGAAGGACTGCAGGCCGGCGCGCGAGTCGACCAGGGTGAAAAACGCAACCCCACCGATTTCGCACTATGGAAGTTCTCCCCGGCCGACGAGCAACGTCAGATGGAATGGGACAGCCCGTGGGGCACCGGCTTCCCTGGCTGGCACATCGAATGCTCGGCCATGTCTGCAAAGTACTTAGGGCCGCTGTTCGACATCCACTGCGGAGGCAAGGACCACATCCCTGTTCACCACAGTAATGAGATTGCACAAGCGCAGACCTGTTATGGCACCCGGCTCGCCAACTACTGGCTGCACGGGTATTTCTTGCAGACCGACTCGGCAAAAATGGCGAAGTCATCGGGGGAATTCCTGCGTATGCAGACCCTCGTCAACCGAGGCTACGACCCGATTGCCTACCGACTGCTGTGCTTGATGGCACACTACCGAAGTGATCTCAACTTCACCTGGGAGAGTCTGGATAGCGCCGTCACCGCGCTGGCACGCTTACGCGCCACATTCAGTAGCCTGGACGGCACCGGCGAGCCGGATGACGAGCTCATGACCCGCTTCAGTGATTGCGTGAATGACGACCTCAATACCCCACGTGCGCTCGCCGTAACGTGGGAACTCCTCAAGACGGACCTGGACGATGGTGTCAAACGGTCCACGCTGTGCGCCATGGATAGGGTGCTCGGACTAGGACTCGAATGCTGGCAACCCGAGTCGGTCAGCGTGCCGGCCGAGGTCATGAGTTTGGTGCACGACCGTGAACAAGCGCGCAAAGACAAGCGTTGGGCGGATGCGGATCTCCTTCGCGATCAGATCAGCGCGCTTGGCTACGGCGTCGATGACACTCCGGACGGCTCGGTGGTGAACAAGCTCTAGGGTCGTGTCGTCAGATTTCACGCTAGACACTAGTTTTTTGTCCACCGCCGAATCACTTATGATGCGACGCTCCCATTTGCAGCACCAGGACGCACGATCATGAGTCGAACCGACGAGCTCAGAGAAAAGTTGGGACCCCCTTCGCTCCGGGCGCAAACAAAAATCGAAGACCACCTGGTCGACTTCGTAAAGAAGTTCATACAACGCTCGCCGTTCGCGATTCTTGCCACCAGCAACAGCAACGGTGATTGCGACGCATCTCCCAAGGGCGGCAAGCCAGGCTTCGTGAAAGTCGTGGATGACCGTACACTGCTGATCCCCGATCTAGGTGGTAATCGACTGTTTCAGAGCTACGAGAATGTCGAGGGCAATGCCAAGGCCGGGTTGCTGTTCATGATCCCGGGTCAGAGCATTACGGTGCGTGTGAATGGCTCGGTGCGGGCCGTCGACGCCGATGAGGTTGCGGGAATGGGTGTGGAGCCTGAGGTTTATAGAGCGGATCGCAACACCAGCATGATTCAAGGACTGCTGCTGACCGTGCACGAGTCTTATTTTCATTGCGCCCGATCCATCATGTTCTCTGACTTGTGGAACACCGACAACATTGAACAGAACAAGGACCTCAAGTTGAACGAGGAGTTGCCGGGTGCGTCGCCACCCGCCCCGGAAACGTCGTGATGTAGACCATAGATAAGGAGGAACCGATATGAACAGCGCGTTGAATCCGAAGACCGTCAGAAAGCCAGGCGGCGCCTACACTCACACCGTGCGCGTGCCCGCCGATGCCGACTGGTTGGTTATCTCCGGACAAGTGGGTGTCGACATCAAGGGCAAGCTTGCGGAAGGCCCTCGCAAGCAATCCGAGCAAGTGTTCAAGAACTTGCTCGCCTGCCTGCGTGAAAACGGCATGCGTAAGCAGGATCTGGTGAAATTCACCGTCTATCTCACCGACTCACGCTACATCGACGACTACCGCGCGGCACGCCGAAAGATCATCGGTGATGATGCGTTGCCCACCTCGACGCTGGTGATCGTCGACGGGCTCGCGGCCCCCGACATGCTGGTGGAGATCGAAGCCTGGGCGGCCAAGAGTCCGGGGCGCAGTCGCTGACCAGTATGCGCGGTGACTACGTCGACGCGGGAGGCATCAACACCTACGTGATCGACGAAGGTGTGGGCCCGGTTGTGGTCCTGCTGCACGGCGCGGCGCTTGCCGTCGATGCCTATGTCACCTGGTTCCGGACCATTGAGGCGCTCAAGACCGATTACCGGGTCATCAGCTTCGATCAAATCGGTTTCGGCCGCACCGACATGCCAGCCGACGGCCAATACCGAAACCGGCTGCAACGCGTCGATCACGCACTGGCCGTGCTCGACACGCTCGATATCGAGGATGCGTGTCTGGTCGGCCACTCCGAAGGCGCCTTCATGGCAGCTCGCATGGCCATTGTCAGACCTGGTCTGGCAAGCGGCCTGGTGCTCATCACCACCGGCGGCACCGCTCCCTATCTGGGTGGTGACGCCGATGCCGATTGGGTCGCGGCTTCCATCGAAGCTTACAACGACCCGCATCGCTTCGACTCCGAAGAAGCGTTCGTCTCCACCAGCGCACATCTCTGCCGCCACGAGGATGCCGATTACGAAGCCATCCTGCGCGAGAACTACCAGCGCGCCATGAGTGTGGGTCAGGATCAGATGTTCAAAAACCTGCCCTCGCTGGAGTCCGACTATCTGGCCTACGGTGAGTTGCAGAACCAACACGTACTACCCTATCTGGCCGATGTGCAAACGCCAGCGCTCCTGATCTGGTCGACCGACGACCGCACGGTTCCGGTAGCCCGGGGCCTCAAGTTGCTGGGGCTGATGCCGAGCGCGGAGCTTCATGTCATCCGCGATGCGGCGCACAATGTCATGCATGACCAGCCGCGACGATTTCATCGCGCACTGACGGGGTTCTGCAGACAGATTTTTGGGAGTGATTGATTCATGGACTACGTGAGACTCGGCGATTGTGGCCTAAAGGTGTCAAAGCTCGGTCTGGGAGCGATGGGGTTCGGTTCCAAGGACTGGCGCGGCTGGGTGCTGGAGGCTGACGAGAGCCGCGCCATTGTCGAACGCGCACTGGACCAGGGCATCAACTTTTTTGACACCTGTGACTTCTACTCCGCCGGTCGCAGCGAGGAGATTCTCGGCCAAGTCCTGCTACGTCGGGTCAATCGCGACGACGTGGTAATCGCCACCAAAGTCGGCATGAACATGGGACCCGGCCCCAACGACCGCGGCTTCTCACGCAAACATTTGCTCAAAGCCGTAGACGCTTCTTTGGCCAGACTGGGAGTCGACTACATCGATCTGTATCAAACCCACATCTGGGACCGGAGCAGCAATCTCGAAGAAATGGTGCTCGCCTTCGACCATCTGGTGAAAAGCGGCAAAGTACTCCACGTCGGCATCACCGATATGCCCGCCTGGCAATTCGCCACATGCCTGAACATCGCCGACCAACACCAGGCCTCCCGATTTGTGTCCGCCCAGAATCACTACAACCTGATTTTCCGCGAAGACGAACGCGAGCTCATGCCTCTGTGCCGCGCCGAGAACATAGCCCTCATCAGCTACAGCCCCATGGGCCGCGGCTTCCTTGCCGGCAACCGCCACAACAACGACTGGGGTGACACCATCAGAGCCAAAACGGATGACTTCGCACAAAAGCTCTACTACCGAGACAGCGACTTCGAAGTCGCCAACCGGGTGGGCGAAGTCGCCAACAAATTGGCCATCACCCCCACCCAAGTCGCACTCGCCTGGGTACTCTCAAAACCAGGCATCACCGCTCCCATCTTCGGGGCCACCTCGCCAGACCAAGTCGACACCGCCATCGCAGCACTCGACATTCAACTCAGCGAAGAAGACTGCCACTACCTGGAAACCGCCTACGAGCCCCGAGGCTGGTAGTCCGCTCGGAGTCGAACAAGGAAATCCCACTCAAAGAGAGGGCGCGTCACCGGCCCCTCGGCCACTGATCAGCCCGCGGCGCAGGTATCGCTGTTGAAACGACCGAGGGCAGCAGGGTTGCTGCCCTCGAGGCTACAGGGATATCCACACCGTGGCGTGGCAACGGCTCCACCCGCGCCGTGGGCCATGCACGGCCTCGGGTCCAGCACACATCGAACTCTAGGTCAGCAACATCAAGCGCCGACGACCCGATTGGCCGCGCATAACAGCGCCCGCAACGAAGCCGTAACGATGTTCGAGTGCATACCCGCCCCAAACACCGGTCCGCGCTCAGGCGAATCCACCTCCACATAAGCCACCGCCGTCGCATCGGCCCCCTTGCCTGCCGAATGCTCACTGTAGTCGACCACCTGCAGCCGAACGCCAGCCAGCGACTCAATCGCATCGACAAAAGCATCAATAGGACCGTTGCCGCTGCCACTGACTTCACGCGACTCACCGTCAACCCGAACCGTCGCCGTCATTCGACGCACTTCAGAAGCATGTGAGTCGGGCACTGTGCGGTACTCGATGAGCTCATAAGGCTCACTCAGGTCCAAATACTGCTGCTTGAAAGCGTCGTAGATGTCCGCCGCAGAAAGCTCCTTGCCGGTGTCGTCGGTGATCTCCTGGATCACTCGGCTGAACTCGACCTGAAGACCACGCGGCAGATGAATGCCGTAGTCACTCTCCAGCAAATAGGCGACACCACCTTTTCCGGATTGTGAGTTGACCCTAATCACTGCCTCGTAGGTACGCCCGACGTCCGCTGGATCAATGGGCAGATAGGGGATCTCCCATTGCGGGCTGTTGGAACGATCCTGCGCTTGAAAACCCTTCTTGATGGCATCTTGATGCGAACCAGAGAAAGCCGTGTAAACCAGCTCACCCGCGTACGGATGCCGGGGATGCACCGGCAGCTGGTTGCAGTATTCGACGTCCTTGACCAGACCATCGATGTTGGAGAGGTCCAACTTTGGACTCACCCCCTGGGTGTAGAGATTCAGCGCCAGGGTGACGAGATCTACATTGCCAGTGCGTTCGCCGTTGCCGAACAAGGTGCCTTCAATACGATCCGCACCCGCCATGACCGCGAGCTCCGCCGCGGCTACCGCCGTGCCCCGATCGTTGTGCGGATGCAGACTCAAAACGATGGAGTCGCGATTGCGAATATTACGCAAGAACCATTCGATCTGGTCGGCATAGATGTTAGGGCTCGCCATCTCCACCGTTGCCGGCAGATTGAGAATGGACTTGTGGTCCGGCGTCGGCTCCCAGATCTCGTTGACCGCGTCGCAGACCTCGACCGCATAGTCGAGCTCAGTACCGGTGAAGCTTTCCGGTGAGTACTGAAAAGTCCAACTGGTTTCAGGTTGCTCTAGGGCCAGCTCCCGCACCAGCTTGGCACCGTCTACGGCGATATTCTTGATGCCTTCACGGTCCAGTCCAAACACGACCTTTCGCTGCAATGTCGAGGTCGAGTTGTACAAATGCACGATAGCCTTCTTTGCCCCCACGAGAGACTCGTAGGTACGTTCAATCAAGTGATCACGGGCCTGTGTGAGCACCTGGATGACCACGTCATCCGGAACCACATTCTCTTCGATGAGACTGCGCACGAAGTCGAAATCGGTCTGCGAGGCGGACGGAAAACCGACTTCGATTTCCTTGAAGCCCATCTTTACTAGCAGATCGAACATCCGGCGCTTGCGGGCCGGCCCCATGGGCTCGACCAGTGCTTGGTTGCCATCACGCAGGTCGACACTGCACCAGGTGGGTGCCTTGGTGATGACATGGGACGGCCATTGACGATCAGTCAACGCAATGGGTTCGAAGGCGACGTATTTCTCTGAAGGACGGTCCAACATGGATTCTTGCCTCTTTAAGGCGTTCCGGTCTCAGCGTCAGCACACACACGAGCAACGACACCCGGAACAACAGGTGTTGCTCGAGAATTAGCCTTGCTGGTGATTTGGGCGACGAGGCCCCAGAACTGTCTTTTCATGATTCACAACACTGTGTGATGAACGAACGGTTACGACAGATGCTTAACCCCGGCTCTCCAATCAGGAGGCCGGGTTGGTCAGTCGCAGAGACAGCCTTCGTTCGTGTTGTGTCATATAGATAAGACTAATGAGCATTCACCCAGGAATCAAATCGGCGACGCGGTCGATGCGAACGGCTAACGCTCACGCGGCATGCACAAGGCAAGCACGGCCGACACCAAACTCAGCATGGCCGCAACAATTACCGGTGTCGCATAACTCTGTGCTCTGTCGAACAGCAGGCCTGCCGTCCATGGGGCAAGCAAGCCGGCCAACCCCCAGGCCGTGAATACCCGTCCGTAGATGCGTGGTGCGTCAGCCAACCCGAAAAAGGCCGCGACCGCCGCCGGATAAGCAGCAATGATAGCGCCGTAGCAAACCCCGACCGCGGCCAGCAGAATCACCGTGACCATCGGTCCGGTCGTTACCAGCAACACCAGCAATGCCGCACAGGACGCGGCGGGCAACATTATCAGAGCGAGCCGCGGGGCTATTCGATCGGCGACATAACCGGCGACCACACCGCCCAACGCATTGCCGGCGCCAATGGTCATGGCCCCTACCACCATCAAGCCGGCGGCACCGCCACGGTCGGCAACGATGCCGGTCGCATGCCCAATAGCCATGAGGCCCGCAGCCGAACCGGTGCC
>MDTE01130294.1_pt1 | contig 30019 bp, 23 predicted proteins | sample 811231 | NCBI WGS metagenome assembly MDTE01 (sample SAMN05326651, study PRJNA326480) | marine metagenome | isolation source: seawater | place: Indian Ocean: Red Sea | collected 2010 | reverse complement strand
ATACGATGCGTTTATTGGATCTCCAGTTAGTAACATTTTCATTGTTTTTTTTCTGCTTACTTTTCTGCTAACAGCTACCATCGGAGTACTGCAAAATAATCCAATATTTACTCCCGGGGTAGCAAATATTGCATCATCTGAACTAATTGCCAAATCACAGCTTGCAACTAATTGACAGCCAGCTGCAAAAGCAGCTCCATGAACTTTTGCAATAACAGGTTTTCTGCCTTCGATAATTTCTAGCATCAGTTTTGAACAAGAATTAAACAATTTTTTATATTTTGGTTTACTTTTTAAATAGCGAATTTCCTTCAAATCATGGCCTGCGCTAAATCCTTTTCCAGATCCTTCTATAATTATGACTTTTGTTTTATTATCTTTGTTTAAACTCTTAAAAATATTAATTAAGGAATTAATATTTTTTGAAGATAAAGCATTATAATTACTTGGGTCCTTTATTTTGATTCGTGATATTCCTTCATCTAAAAATGTTAAAATAATATTTGAATTTTCTTTCATATGTCAAACTTTGTCATTTTTTTTTAAATAAGTCATCCATTTGATTATAGATAAATTTATAATAAAAACGTATAAGTAAATATACTAATGTTTGAAAAATTTGAAATTCTTATAATTATTATCATTATTTTGTTGATATTTTATTTTGTAATCTCTGTGGGTGCAGGAAAAGGAAAAGATCATAATTCTTCAGTAAAAATAAGAAGATATCTATTTGGGGTGCGCGCTTTAATCGGAATTATTGCCATAGTTTCGCTAATTTTGTGGTTATTGTTATAAATATGAAATTTAGAACAGAGTTTGATTCTCTAGGAAAAATTAAAGTTCCCAAAGATAAGTACTGGGGAGCTTCAACAGAAAGATCTAATAAATATTTTGATATAGGAGATTTTTTGGTTAGGCCTATTGTAATTAAATCTATCGCTATGATCAAAAAAGCAGCCGCAATAGTAAATGCAAAAAATGGTGACATTGATAAAAAAATAAGTAGAGCAATTATTAAAGTAGCTAATGAAATTATTTCGGGAAAACATAAAAATCATTTTCCTTTAAAAGTCTGGCAGACAGGTTCTGGCACTCAAACCAATATGAATGTGAATGAGGTAATATCAAATAGAGCTATCGAACTACTCGGTGGTAAGATTGGAAGTAAAAAACCAGTTCATCCTAACGACCATGTCAATAAATCACAATCAACAAATGATGTGTTCCCAACAGCTATGCACATGGCTATTGCTATAAGAGCTAATGGAAAATTATTACCATCTCTAAAATTACTTAATAATGAGCTTAAAAAAAAATCCAAGGAATTTAATAAAATTGTAAAAGTTGGAAGAACACATTTACAAGATGCTACGCCAATAACTTTAGGACAAGAATTTTCGGGGTACTGCTCGCAGTTAAGTAAATGTATAGAAAGAATAGAACATGCTCTCCAAGAAATATACTTTTTAGCTCAGGGTGGAACAGCTGTTGGCACAGGCTTAAATACCAGAAAAGGTTTTGATAAAAAAATAGTTAAAGAATTAAAAAAAATGACAAAACTACCTTTCAAACCATCAAAAAATAAATTTGCTGCTTTAGCAGCGCATGATGCTGTAGTTAATTTTTCCGGAACAATGAATACAACTGCTGTTTGCTTAATGAAAATAGCAAACGATATAAGATTTTTAGGATCAGGACCAAGAGCAGGATACGGAGAACTTATTTTGCCTGAAAATGAACCGGGTTCATCAATTATGCCTGGCAAAATAAATCCAACTCAATGTGAAGCGGTAACAATGGTTTGTGTAAAAGTTATTGGAAATCATAATGGAATAACAATGGCGGGATCTCATGGACACTTTGAGTTAAACGTTTTTAAACCTTTAATAATTCATAACATACTACAATCAATTCATATAATGGCGGACTCTTCAAAAAGTTTTGCTAATTATTGTATAAAAGGCCTTAAAGCTGATAAAAAAAAAATAAAAAAATTTTTAGATAATTCTCTGATGTTAGTAACAGCATTATCTCCAAGAGTGGGGTATGATAATGCCGCAAAAATTGCTAAGAGAGCTCATAAAAATGGAACAACTTTGAAAGAAGAATCTGTTAAATCAGGACTTATTACTGAAAAAGAGTTTAATAAAGTAGTTAACCCTAAAAAAATGATAAAGCCTAGCTAAATTAATTACTTTCAGTTGTTATTGACTTAATAAATTCTTTAAATTTTGGAAAACGAAATAAACTTTCATAATCATCTTCTAACATAATATTATTAAATTCTTTTTCTATAAAATTAATATCTTCTTTATTGAATTTTTTATCACTTGATATTTCGTAAAAACTGTTTCTTGCATTATTTAAATTTAAATTTCCTGAAATAAAAAAATTAGAAGAAATATTTTCTTTATTATAAATGCCAAATTTGCTTAAAAATTTTTTTTGGTTATCGATAAATACATTGCTCTCATATTTAAAATTAGTAAATTTTTTATCACTATTAATTTCTCCTAAAATATCTGCTGCGCCCAATTTTCCTAAATTTATTATAAATCTCTCTATTGATATATTCCCATTATTAAATTTTATTTCTGATTCAAAAGTTTTTATTAAATTATAACTTGAATATATTTTTTCTGCAGAAAGATCCAGATTGCCATTTATTTTATTATTAATTTTAAATATTTCTGATTTGTCTAAAATCAAAAAATAATTATATAATTTTGTAAAATTAATACTATTTAAATCGAGATCGAGATCAAAATTAAAATAAGGTGATAATTTAATTTTACCTTCTAGTTTTCCATCCAGATAGGAATTTCTAACATTAGATTTTTTTATTGTTAATTCGTTTTTTTCATAAGTAAAAATGCCCATAAGCTTGTTTTTATCTTTTTTAACCAAAATATTTCCACTGATTGGGTTGCTAGACTGAAACAAATCAACAATGCTAGCTTTTATAAGCAAATTTAAATCTGCCATTTTTATTGTTATTTCTGACGATGTTTTCTCATCAACTTTAATATTTTCAAAATCTATATATATCTCATCCTCCAAAAATATTCCTTTTAGTTTAGTTTTTTTACTATTTCTTTTTGTTATAAAATTAAAATTTGTTTTGTTAATAGAAGCAATATACTTATTTTTATCAAAAAAAATAATTTTTCCATCAACAAAGTCTAAGGGAATGAAATTTGACTTTTTTTTAAATATATTTTTATAACTATTAAAATTTTTTACATCCACATTAATTTCATAATCTTTTAATTTTATACTTTTAAAATTTTGTTTTTCTTTGTTTAATAAATTTTTTATAGATAATTTAGCTTCCAAGATACCGATGTTTACAAAAGTGTCTTCTTCCTTAGATTTTTTTAAAATAAAATTTTTTATTTGTATTCTTGGAGTTGGAAAAATTTTGTATTTAACTTCACCTTCTATTGAACATTTAACGCTAAGATTCACACATATTTTTTTTTCTACTATTGACTTATCATAGTTATAAAATATAGGAATAAACACATATATCGCAAAGATGAATATTACTAAAAAAATAAAATAAGATAGTAAATTCTCATAATGAAAAATTTTTATTTTTTTTGTTATTTCAAAAAAGTTAAAATTTTTAAAATTGATAAATTTATAGATTTTTCTAAAATTCAATTCCCTTAAATCAATCAACTTAAAAAATTTTGATGGAACTTTTAATATATATTTTATTGTATCAGTTGTAGTATTGACAAAATTTCTAAAGACTCGTCTAATATTTTTATAAACTGAAGAGATGCTGTCTGTAATAATGTTAATCTTTTTAATAATTGTAGAAAACTTAAATATTTTTAGACCACTGAATTTCATTTATTTCACTTTTTTTAAATTTATTTTTATTTAGAATGGTAAAATATAAATTTAATGGAAATTAGCAAACAAAATTATTTAGATTACCTGAATAAAAATCAAAAAGAGGCAATAATTGGTCTTGATGGTCCTTGCTTGATTGTGGCTGGAGCAGGCTCAGGTAAAACAAAAGTTTTAACATCTAGAGTGGTCCATATTATCAAAAAAAAGAAAGCGTGGCCGAATCAAATTCTTTGCGTAACGTTTACAAATAAAGCGGCAAAAGAAATGCAAAATCGAATACTGAAACTATTAAATGAAAAAACAAAATCTTTACCTTGGCTTGGAACTTTTCATTCAGTAAGTGCTAAAATTTTAAGAAAGCATGCTCAAGCTGTCAATTTAAGTTCACGCTTTACTATCATTGATCAAGAAGATCAGCTGAGATTGATAAAAAATATATGCAAGGCAGAAAATATTGATATAAAAAAAATATCCCCTCAATTTATTTTATCTCTAATTAACCAATGGAAAAATAAAGGTTTGCTTCCTAAAAATGTTACTATAAAAAAAGGATTGCCATTAGAAAAAGCCATATTAAATGTTTACAAATTTTATCAAGAACGTCTAAATATTTTAAATTCTTGTGATTTTGGTGATCTAATTTTACTTTGTGTAAACATGTTTGAAAATAATCCTGATATACTTGAACTATATCATAACAACTTTAAATATATTCTTGTCGATGAATATCAGGACTCCAATTTTATTCAAAGCAAATGGTTAAATCTGCTTGCTAAAAAAAATAATAATATTTGTTGTGTAGGTGATGACGATCAATCTATTTATAGCTGGAGGGGAGCAGAAATAAAAAATTTTCTTGATTTTAGTAAAATATATAAAAACACTAAAATCATTAAACTTGAACAAAACTATAGATCTACACAAAATATATTAAGTGCAGCCTCAGAATTAATTTCAAATAATAAAGATAGAATGGGAAAAAAATTGTGGACTGACAGTAAAGATGGAGAACTGGTCAAGCTCACTTGTTATAAAAATGGAAAGGAAGAAGCTACAGGAATAAGTGATATTATTGAAACAAAACTTAAAAAAAAATACTCATTAAATAATATAGCTATATTAGTAAGAGCTATTTTTCAAACAAGAGAATTTGAAGAAAGATTTTTAAAAATTGGAATGGGTTATCGTGTAATCGGTGGTACAAAATTTTATGAGAGAGCTGAAATCAAAGATAGTGTTGCTTTTCTAAGAATAGTAAATCAAAAAAATGATGATTTAGCTTTTGAAAGAATTATAAATGTACCCAAAAGATCTATAGGGGACGGTGCTCTAAAACAGTTCCATGAATGGAGCAGAAAGAATAAAAAATCCTTGGAAGATTCGGCAGTTGAACTTTTACAATTAGACAAAATCAAACCAAAAACAAAATTAGGATTGGTTAAAATTTTAAACTTGTTTAACAAATGGAGATCTGATCTAAAAAAAAAGAAACATTATGAATTAATGGAAATTATATTAGATGAATCAGGATATTCAAAAACATTGAAAGATAAAAAAGATTTAGAAAGCGAAGGAAGATTAGAAAATTTAAAAGAATTAATTAAGGGTATGCGTGAATTTGATAACCTACAAAGTTTCTTAGAACATGTTGCGTTGGCAACTTCAATCGATCAGGACTGGGATGGACAAAAGATTAATTTAATGACTATGCATGCCGCCAAAGGTTTAGAGTTTGATGTAGTTTTTTTACCTGGTTGGGAAGAGGGTTTATTCCCTCACCAAAAATCCTTGGAAGAAAAAGGAGATTTAGCTTTGGAAGAAGAAAGACGACTTGCTTATGTTGGAGTTACTAGAGCTAAAAAAGAATCTTTTATATCGTTTGCAATGAATAGATTGTACAGAGGAGACTGGGTAGATTCTTTAGCTTCAAGATTTATCAGTGAGCTACCAGAGAAAAACATTAAAAAAGAAGATCTGGCAGAATCAGGCAATGAGGATTTCTTTTTTAATCAAGATATAGATTACAATGAAGGGATAAGAAGTCCAGGATGGGCTAGATTGCAGAAAAAAAATCTAAAAAAAATTAAATGAGAAAATTAGCAAAATTAAGAATTTTTTTCAATAAATATAAATTAGACGGTTATTTAGTACCAAAAAACGATGACTACTTTAATGAATATGTCAAACAATCAAGCGACAGACTAAAATTCATTTCTGATTTTTCTGGTTCTGCTGGATTTGCAATAATCTTAAAAAATAAAAATTATCTATTTGTTGATGGTAGATACACAATACAAGCTCAAAAACAGTCAGGAAAAAATTTTAATATCTTTACAATACCTCAAAAATTTCCTAGGGAAGTATTAAAAACAAACAATAAACTTAATATTGGTTTTGACCCAAAATTACATAATGAGAAACAATTAAATTTTTTTTTTAATATTAAAAATATTGTTCTTAAACCAATTAATGAAAATTTAATAGATATAATTTGGTTTAAAAAACCAAAAGATTATATTAAACCATTTTTTCCACTAAGAGAAAAAGATGCAGGACAAAGCTTTGTAAAAAAAATTGCAAAAGTAAAAACACTTCTTTTAAAAAAAAAAATAGATTATTTATTAGTTACAGCACCAGAAAATATTGCTTGGCTTCTAAATATTAGAGGATATGATTCTGCTTTTTCTCCTATACCAAATGCAAGATTGTTAATAAATAGCAAGGGAGATATAAATTTATTTTCTAATAGTAAAAAAATAGAGAAAATAAGAAAAATTTTTTACAATAAAATAAAATTTTATGATGAAAAAAAAATTGATGAAACCCTCCTAAACTTATATGAAAATATTGTTTGGTTAGATAGTTTAACATGCTCAATTTACTTTAAAAATTTAGTTAAGAATAAAAATAAAATTATAGAGAAACCTGATCCAATATATTTATTTAAGTCAATTAAAAATTCAACAGAAATAAAAAATATAAAAAAGAGTCACATAGTTGATGGTGTAGCTCTTACAAAATTTTTATTTTGGTTGAAAGAAAATTTTAAGACAAGAAAAATCACAGAAATCTCTGCTCAAAAAAAATTAGAAAGTTTTAGAAAAATGAATAAGAGCTACAAATTTCCAAGCTTTAGCACAATATCTGGAACTGGACCAAATAGTGCTATAATTCATTATAAAGCATCAATTAAGTCAAATAGGGTTTTAAAGAAGGGAGATCTATATTTAGTAGACTCTGGAGGTCAATATAATTTTGGAACTACTGATGTGACCAGAACTATCTCTTTAGATAATAATTCTAATGGTCTTAAAGACATTTATACGCGTGTTTTAAAAGGTCATATTGCAGTTTCAAACTACATTATTAAAAAAAAATCAAATGGTTCTGAGATTGATAAAAATGCAAGAAAATTTTTGAAAAAAGCTGGTTTAAATTACCCGCATGGAACTGGACATGGAGTTGGATATTTTTTAAACGTACATGAAGGTCCGCAATCTTTTTCAAAAAATAATAAAATTGAGTTAAAATCTGGAATGGTTATTTCTAATGAGCCTGGATATTACAAAGAAGGATATTTTGGTATTAGAATTGAAAATTTAATTTACATCAAAAAAAACAGATTCGAAGAATTAACTATGGCTCCAATAGATAAAAAACTAATTAACAAGAATATGCTCAATAAAAAAGAAATAAAATGGCTAAATGAATATCATGCCAAAGTAAAAAGAAATTTATCTAAATTTATGAATATTAAAGAAAAAGCTAATTTGTTTGAAGCGTGTTCACCTATTTAATAAACCATACCAACTGTTTTCATCAATAATTTTGACGTTTAATTTTTTAGCTTTCTCTACTTTTTTTGTAGTCGGTTTAGAATCACCAACTACCAAGAAGTCTAGTTTTTTACTTGTGGTACCCAAAATTTTTCCACCTTCCTTTTCAACTAGAGCCTTTGCTTCAGCTCTACTCATTTTACTTAATCCTCCGGTAAACATGATTGTTTTTCCATAAAAAACTCCAGATTTACTTACTTTAAAATCAGTCACATCAATTTCTTTTATTAAATTAGAAACAGTTTTTAAATTGTTAGAATTTGAAAAAAATGTTTCTAATGAGTTAATTTGAGTTTTTCCAATACCATCTAATTCCAAAAGATGATTTAATATTTTTTCTCTTTTTTTCTTATCAAAAAGATCTTCAAATGCTTTTATATTTTCAAAATATTTTGCTAAAGCTTTTGCGTTTTCTTGACCAATATGTCTTATGCCTATTGCGAAAATTAATTTGTCTAACGATATTTTTTGTGACTTTTGAATGGCTTTTTCCAAATTAGAAGCAGATAAATTTCCCCATCCATCTAGGAGTGATATTTTTTTGAAATTTAGATTAAATATATCTGCTGGATATTTAATCATATTTAAATTCCAAAAATTCTCAATTATTTTTTTACCAAAACCGTCAATATTTAACGCATCTTTTGATACAAAATGTTTCAGTTTTTCTCTTAAAATTTCTCTACAATTAAATTCAAGATCGGGGCATCTGGTTATGGCATCATTTTTTTTAGTACTATAATTAAATTCTTTTATCGTTTTTGAGTCACATGATGGACATCTATCTGGAAAATTAAATTTTTTTGTATTTTTATCCCTTTTAGCTTTATCAACATATAAAACTTGCGGAATAACATCGCCTGCTCGCTGAATACACACGGTATCACCTATTCTTATATCTTTTCTATTTATTTCATCTTGATTATGCAACGTAGCGTTTGAAACAATAACTCCTCCAATGTTAACTGGTTCTATTTTAGCAACCGGGGTAAGCGCTCCTGTGCGTCCAACTTGAATTTCAATATTTTTTATTACTGAAAATCCTTTTTCTGCAGAAAATTTGTGTGCAATTGCCCATCTTGGAGAATTAGAAACAAATCCAAGTCTATTTTGTAATTTTAAATCATCTACTTTATAAACTAAACCGTCTAAATCATAATCAATGCCTGATCTTTTTGTTTCTATCTCTTTATGATTTTTTTCTATATCTTCAATTGTAGATACAAGTTTATTCAGTGGGCTAGTATTAAATCCCCATTCTTTTAATAGCTTTAAATATTCAGATTGTGTTTTAAAATTTTGTGAGTCTGCTTTACCAAATCCATATGCAACAAATTTTAATGGTATTTTTTTTGTTTCATTAAAATCTTTTTGCCTCAAAGAGCCTCCAGCCGCGTTTCTTGGATTTGAGAATTGTTTATTAATTTTTTTAAAATCTGACTTAGATATATAAACCTCTCCTCTTACGTCTAAAATTTTTGGGAAATTTGATTTGTTTATCTTTTTTGGAATAGTATTAATTGTTTTAAGATTGCCAGTTATATCTTCTCCAATTTTTCCATCTCCTCTCGATAAACCAAGCACAAAAAGCCCATTAATATATTTTAATGATGCCGAAATACCATCAATTTTGGGCTCTGCTGAAAAAACTATTTTGTCAGAATTTTTCATGCTTAAGAAATTTTTTATTTTCTTTAAAAAATCTCCAACATTTTCCATATTAAAAGCATTTGCCAAAGATAACATTGGTATGTCATGCTCTACTTTTTTAAATTTGCTCGAAGGTTGATAACCTACTTTTTGACTTGGGGAATTTTTATTCTTTAGATATTTATATTTATTTTCTAAATTTAATATTTCGTTTTTTATATTATCATAATCTCTATCTGTAACTAGCGGGCTATCTTTTTGAAAATATGCTTTATCATACTTTCTTAATTTTTTTATCTTATTTATATAAATTTTCTCAATCTCTTTTCTTTGCATAAATTAATTAGTCAAATAAACTTTTTATTTTTTTTCTAATTAAACCCATTTCTTTTTTCTTTTTGATTTTTTTAGGCTTATAATTTTTATTAAATACCTTGTAACTTTTTTTATACCACTCTCCAGATTTGTAGTTATATCCTAAAATTGAAGCAGCTTGTTTTGCTTCTTCTATCAATCCAAGTTTATAGTAAACCTCGACAATTCTATGGAGAGCTTCTTCGACAAAAACTGTTTTTTCATATTCATTGACAACTGTTTTGAGTCTATTAAGTGCAGGAATCCATTTTTTTGTTCGCATGTAAAACCTTGCTATGGACATTTCTTTCGCTGCAAGCTGATCTACAATAAGATCAATTTTAAATCTAGCGTCTGTAGCATAATCAGTATCCGGATAGTTTTGCATTATAAATTCAAATTTTTCTTTTGCTTTTAAAAGAGGTTGTAAATCTTTTTTCTCATCTAATATTTGTTCATAATAACAAATTGCAATTAAATAATGTGCGTATGTTATATTTCTATCTGCAGGATAATTATTAATATGTCTTTCTAAACCAAATACAGCACTTGCATATGCGTTTCGTGAGTAGTCGGCATAGGCGGACATTAAACTTGCTTTCGCTGCCCATTCACTCTGAGGCATTAAAATTTCTACTTCTTTAAATTTTTTTCCAGCATAAAAAGCATCACCATCTTTAAGAGCTTTAACAGCCTCGTCATAAAGGGTAATTGACTTTTCCTCTTCTGTGGGTTCAGCTATAACTAGTTCTTTATTTTTTGAACATGAAAGTAATAGTGAAAACAATAATATTGTAGTAATTAGGTTTTTAAACATTTTAGATAAAGTATTATTTTATCAAAATATCTAATTATTACAATTTTCTTTGCTAAAATTTAGTTAGGCGTTAATTGCTATAGGTCTTGAGTAAACATCGTCTTTTTGATCTTTTTGTTTGTTATCGAAATTTTCAAACTCCCAATTTGACTTATTGGACAGAAATTCTCTTAACAATCTATTTGTAAGCTGGTGGCCACCTTGTGAAGTTTTAATATGTCCAAAAATTCTGTGCCCTGAGAGCATAAGATCTCCTATGCAATCCAGAATTTTATGATTAACAAATTCATCCCTATATCTAAGTCCATCTTCATTTAAAATTTTATTTTCACTTACTACTATTGCGTTTTCCAATGATCCTCCTTTTGCTAATCCTTGACTTCTGATATGATCAATATCCTCATATAAACAGAATGTCTTTGAATTATATATTTCAGTTAAATCACCGTTGCTTAATTTAAATTCTTTTCTACGAGTTCTAATTAAAGAATTTTTGTAAACTATTTCAAAATCAATTATTAAATCTCTTTTTGTTGGTTCAATTGAAATAAATTTATTTCCATCTTTTATTTCAACTTTTTTTAATACTTTGATAAATTTTTTTAATTCAATTTGTTTTTCAATACCAACTGATCTTATAGCCTCTACAAATTCGAAAGAAGATCCGTCCATTATAGGAACTTCTGGAGCGTCAATCTCTACAAGAACATTATCAATTCCTTCTCCATAAAAAGCTGCCATTAAATGTTCTATTGTCGATACTGATATCTTGCTTGAATTTTCTATTTTGGTGCAAAGCACTGGTGATCTTACATTTTCGTAACACGCATCAATTATACTTTTGTCGCTATCAACATCTGTTCTTTTAAATCTAATTCCTGAATTAACTTCAGCTGGATTAAGAGAAATATTTACTTTTTTACCATTGTGTAGACCTACACCTTCGAGTTGTACAGATTCTTTTAAAGTTTTTTGGAAATCCTGAACCATCTCTATGGATATACAGAAGCTCTAAAATTGATTAAACACAAATTATGTTACTGAAAACTACAATAAAATTTTATCTATTAATGCTAAAGATTTTTGCAAAAAAGCTGACTTTCTCATCTTTTTTATTGTTAGTTTCTGCTATTGCTTCAGTTTCCCAACCTTCTTTAATTATTTTTAAAGCTCCGAGGCTTGAAGAAAAACTTTTTTCTAAATTATCAGTATTATTATTTTTTTTAACATTTGGGCCAAAAAAATCTATAAAATATTTTTCAATATTAATAAGATTAGACCCTCCCCCCGTAAGAAAAAAACTCATTCCTAGCTTGTTATCAAATCCTGAAGTTTTTAGTTGTTGAATTAATAATTCAATGATCTCATTTAATCTAGCTTTTACAACATCAAAAATTAATTTTTGACTTATCTTTCTAAAATTTGAATCGCTGAAATATAAATTTTTTAGATAATTATTTTCGTCAAAAATTTCTTGATTGTCTTTGAATGAAAAATCAATATTATTTTTTATTTTTTCTGACTCTATTATACTTAATGAACAAACCTTAGAAATATCTTTTGTAATATGGTTAATTCCTATTGGAAAAGTAACAGAATGAACTATAGCTGAATTTTTAAAAATTCCAAAACTTGTTTTTTCTGATCCTAAATCTACAATTGTCGAACCAAATTCAAGTTCCTCACGGTTAAGCAATTTGACTCCTGATGCGTATGTACGTGATATTATTCTTTCTATTTCAAGATCACAATCAATGAAAACTTGAATTATATTTTTTAAATTATTTTTAGGAACTGTTACAAAGGTTATCTCATGGGTAAAAAAATCTGCATAAACATTTATTGGTTCTTCAATAAATTTTTTTCCATCAACAATATAATTATAATTAAAAATATGAATTATAGACTGTTTGTTATCATTTAAAATTAATTGTTTTTTTGCTTCCTTAAGTAGAAATTCAATATCTTCTTTATTAATTTTTGCGCCATTAATTTTTTTATGTTTTGAAAATTTTGTGCATAAAAAATCCGTTTGTTCTATAACTACGTTTATTTTCTTTAAAGATATTTTGGCAATTTTTTCTGCTTTACTTATGCAAGATCGGACTACTTTGGACGCTTTTGGTAAATTTATTATAACATCGTTATATATTCCTTCTGATGCTACAGTTGAGGTTGATAATATTTCAATCTTATTATTTTCTAAATTAATAATAATACATTTAATATTTATATTTCCTAATTCAATTATTCCTATTATATCTTCGGATTTCATCACTCTACTATTATCTTACCATCTACTCTTAAATCTATCATGCTATATTTTTCAAAATCTTTATGGTTTAACAGTTCAATAGATTTATTTATTGCTTTATTTTCATTTTCGTTCGGAAATTTTATTACTTTTTTCTCAGCAAGTTCTACATCCCAGCGTCCTATTTTAAAGTAGTAAAAATTTTTTATCTTTTTATGAGGAAAATTGTTATCTTTTAGTTTATTAAAAAAATATATGAATTTTTTTTCTGCTCCTTCGCCAAAAACATTTGGTAATTCTTTATTTTCTATTTCTTTATTAAAAGTAATTAAATTAGATGAGCTATCTAAAAAGAACTTGGTTTTGTTTTTAAATAGTATTGCAACTGGGATTGTTTCAAAAATTTTTATTACAATCTTATCTGGATATTTTTTTTTCACCTCAATTTTTTCGAAGAAATCAATATCTTTTAAAGGGTCTTCTATATCTTGTTTTTTCAAAAGAAAAATATTTTTTTTGTAAATATTACCTAATTTTTCAATTATTTTTTTTTCTTTAATTAATAGATTATTTCTTATTTCTACATTTTTTATTTTAAAAAAATCATTATTTTTTTTTTTAGTTAAATTTAGCTCCTTCGGATTAAATGTGGTTAAGAAAATAAGTGCTAGAATTAATATAAATATTTTATAAAGCTTTTTCATCTATTGATGCCAGCATCTTTAACTATCCAATCAACTAACTTTTCAAAACTTATACCACAATAACGTGCTATTTCTGGAACAAGAGAAAGATTGGTCATTCCAGGTTGTGTATTGATTTCTAATAAATAAAATTTATTTTTAAAAAATCTAAAATCAGACCTTGTTATACCTCTGCATTTTATAATTTTGTGAGCTCTCATAGCCAAATTAAGTACTTCTTTGTATTTTTTTCTTGATATTGAGGCTGGCATTATATGTTTGGTTTTTGCTTTAAAAGAATATTTTGCTTTATAGTCATAAAATTCTCTTTTTGGAACCAGCTCAATTGCTCCCAATGCTTTATTTCCCATAACAGCTACTTGAATCTCTTGGCCAGGAATATATTCCTCTACAATAATTGAATCATATTCGTTTTTGATTTTGACATAATTCTGATCAAATTGGATTTTATTTTTACAAATGCTGACACCTAAACTTGATCCTTCATTAATTGGCTTAATTACGATCGGAAATTTAATACCTTTTTTTCTCATCATTTTGATTAAAAATCTCTCTTTTTTATTTTTTAATAAAAAATATTTTGGTGTTTTTATTTTGTTTTTTATAAATAAAAGTCTAGATAATTCTTTATCCATTGCTAAGCTGGAAGATAAAATTCCAGAATGTGTATAAGGAATTTTTAAAGATTCTAATATTCCTTGAACAAATCCATCTTCACCATATCTTCCATGAAGTGCATTAAAGACTAGTTTGGGTTTTATTTTTTTTAATTTTTCAATAAAATTTCCTTTTGCATCTAATTCTCTAACCTTATAGCCTTTTTTTTTTAAAGCCCTAGAGCATGCTTTTCCTGTCAAAAAACTTATTTTTCTTTCACCTGAAACTCCACCTTGTAGTACTACAATTGTTTTTCTCATTTATTATCTCCTATAATTTCAAGTTCTAACTCAAGTTCAACTCCTGTTTTATTTAAAACTTCGTACTTAACTTTTTTAATTAAATCTTCCAAATCTTTTGATTTAGCATTGCCTTTGTTTACAAAAAAATTACAATGTTTTTGAGAAATGTAAGCATCTCCTACTGACATTCCTGAACATCCAGAATCTTTTATAAGAGACCATGCATTTTTTTTTTCTGGATTTTTAAATGTACTACCACATGTTTTTATTTTTGATGGTTGGGTAATTTTCTTTTTTTTTACAAATTCATCAATTTTTTTTTTGATTTTTTTACTTTCATCAGGCTTTCCGAGAAAAGTTGCGCTAACAAAAATTAAATTTTCCTTAATATTGCATTTCCTATAAGCAAATTTTATATCTGATGAATGTATTATTCTAATTTTTCCATCCATATCCATTACTTGAACAGAAATTAGTATTTTTGAAATATCATCTCCGTAGCAACCTGAATTCATTTTTATGCCTCCTCCAATCGTACCGGGTATACAAGATAAAAATTCTAATCCTGAAAGAGAATTTTTAAGTGCAAAATTTGATACTTGTTTATCTAATGCTGAAGCCCCCGCTATGATTTTATTATTATCAAATAAAGACAAATGAGAAAAAGATTTTCCTAACTTAATTATAATTCCATCAAAACCTCCGTCTCTGATCAGAGTATTTGAGCCGACTCCTAAAATTTTAATTTTATTAAATCCCTTTAAATGCTTTAAAAAAATAGATAATTCGTTTAAATTTTTAGGTTTGAAGATAACTTTTGCTGGTCCTCCAATATTAAACCATGAATAATTTGAAAGATATTCTCCAAATAAAATTTTCCCTGAAATTTTTTTTTTTTAAATCTTTTAGATCTGAAATTAAATTCATTTCATTTCATTTCCAATTTCTCTTATCCAGTTAGATATACTTCCCGCTCCCATGCAAATAACCATCTCATCTCTTAGTAAATTTTTTATAAAATAATTTTTAATTTCACTTTTATTTTTTACATTTATTACCTGTGTTTGAGATTTTTTTGAAATAAGACTGGAAAAATTATCTTGCTTAAAATTATATGTCTTCTTTTCCCCTGCAGAATAAACTGGGCAAAGTAAAACTGCATCGCTTAATTTAAATGATGAAGCAAATTCATTTTTTAAAGATTTTACTCTTGAATATCTATGAGGTTGAAAGACACAAATTATTTTCCTATTTTTATTTACTTGCCTTGCGCTGGTTAAAACAGCTTTAATTTCGGTTGGGTGATGAGCATAGTCATCGTAGAACTCTATATTATTTATTGAAAAAACTTTCGTAAATCTTCTTTGAATTCCTAAAAATTTTCTAAGTGCTTTTTTAATCTTGCTTACTTTAATACCTAAATTTAAAGCAACCGCTATTGAAGCCGTAGCATTCGTAATGTTATGATCGCCAATTAGATTAACAACTATATTATCAATATTCTTTGAGATTTGTGAGGGTAATTTCAGTTTTAAATCGAAAATTGAATAGTTTATTTTTTTTCTTACATTTGTAATTTGATAGTTTGATTTTTTATTAAATCCATAGGTTAAAAAATTGCGTGTCTTAGTTTTTGGTAATAAAATTCTTAAATTTTTATTATCAATACATACTAAGGATTTTCCAAAAGATGGGGTTTTTTCAATAAAAGCACTAAAGCTTTTTTTTAATTTCTCAAAACTTCCATAAAAATCCAAATGTTCTTTATCTACATTAGTCACTATAGAATAGGAAATTGGAAGCTTTAGAAAACTTCCGTCGGACTCATCAGACTCTATTACCGCCCATTCCCCCTTTCCCAATTGTGCATTATTCTTTAGTGAATTTATTACTCCGCCATTAATTACTGTTGGATCTAATCCTGCTTCAGATAAAATATTTGCTACTAAAGATGTAGTTGTCGTTTTCCCATGTGAACCTGTAACAATAATATTTTTTTTTAATGAAACTATATTTGCTAGCATATCCCCTCTTTTAAAGATGGGTAATTTTATTTTTTTTGCACGTAACAATTCTTTATTATTTTTTTTTATTGCTGAAGATGCAACAATCATAGTAGCTTTTTTTAAATTATTTTGATGGTGATCAAAATATACTTTTATTCCAGATTTAATTAGTCTCTCTGTATTTTTATTTTGATGTAAATCGCTACCTTGAATAGTAAATCCCATATTATTCATTATCTGAGCCAAGCCACTCATTCCAATGCCTCCGATACCAATAAAATGTATTACTTCGTTACTACCAATATTAATTTTCATAATTAAATTAGTTCCTTAATTTCTTTTTCTACATCTTCATAAACTTTTCTTTTAATGTTTTTTTTCATATTTTCACTAATATTTTGCAATTTATTTTTATTTTCTATAGTTTTTTTAATTAAATTAAAGAGATTTTGTTTATTTAAATCTTTTTGTTCTAAAACCCAGCAACATCCTTTTTGTTCGTAATATTTTGCATTTAAATACTGATGGTTATCAGTTGAATGTGGCAAAGGTACAGCAATAAATGGTGTAAGAGCATAAACAAGCTCTGCGGTTGTTGAAGATCCACATCTTGTAATTGCTAACTTAGCAGATTTAGCGATTTCTAAAATATTTTTATCAAATTCAAAAATGTAGTTTTTAATTTCATTTTTATTATAAAAATCTATTAGATAATTTTTTTGTTTTTTTGTGCACTGCTGATTAATTTCAATTTTATGACCAGATTCTTTTATCATTTTTATAACTGAAGGAATAACATTTGCAAACACTTCTGCTCCTTGGCTCCCTCCGAGAACTAATATTACAAATTCTTCTTTATTTTTATGTTCTTTTAAATTTGAGTAATTTATAATATTTTTATTTAAAATTGAGCCCACCTCAAAAGTTTTATTTTTATGTTTCTCTGGAAAATATTTTTCTACCTTATTAGCTATAAGAATTTTTTTTGAAAAAGATGACAAAAAACTATTTGCTCTACCAAAAACCATATTATTTTCATAAATAATTAAAGGTATATCAAAGAATCTGGATGCTAAACAAATGGGAAAAGATACATAGCCACCTAATCCAAATATCAAATCAGGTTTTTCTTTTTTTATAATAAAAACCGATTTTATGATTGCGAAAAAAATTAAAATATAGGAAAAAAATTTTTTAATTAAATTTTTATCTGTAGGTGTATCCGTATTTAATATATAAGATTTGAATTGAGAGTTTTCTTTAATAAAATTATTTCCTCTATTATCTGTCACTAATAATACGTTATATTTTTTATCAAAAAAATGTTTCATTAAATTTATAGCAGGCAATATATGTCCGCCGGTTCCACCTCCAGAAAAAATAATTTTTTTATTCATTTTGAAAATACCTCGTAGAATCTTTTCTAGTAAAATTTAAAATTATTCCTGCAATTATAGAACTTCCAGCCAAGGAAGAGCCTCCGTAACTTAAAAAGGGCAAAGTAATACCTGTTGTAGGGAATAGTCTAATATTCACTCCTATGTGGATAAAAGTTTGAATAATTAATAGTGTTACCAAGCCCACTAATGCTAATTTTAAAAATTCGTTATTCCCAGAAAAAACCTTATTCAGAACCTTGTAACCAATAAATAAAAATATAATTACAATAAACAAAACAAATATTGCTCCAAATTCCTCGGAGATCACAGCAATAATATAATCGGTATGTGCTTCTGGTACTCTATCCTTTAAAATTCCTTCCCCCATTCCCTGGCCAGTCAAACCACCCTGTTTAATAGCCTCCAGAGCCTTTTGAGATTGAAAATTATCACCTGACTTTGGATCTAAAAACGTATTAACTCTATGAATCACATACCCAAACTTTTCTGGCATAAAATATATTAGAAGGGCAATAGTAATAGCAAAAGCAAAACCTAATAAAATTAATAAATACAAATTAAATCCTGAAACAAATATCATTGTTACCCAGGATAAAGTTAACAAAAAAGTTTGTCCTAGATCTGGCTGATTTACTAAAATGATCATTATCAATAGCAAAATTAAAAAAGAATAAAGATACCTTTTATATAAATTAGACTTTTCATTCAGAACCATAATTTTAGCTGCAAATATTATAAATAAAGGTTTTAGTAATTCTACTGGTTGAAATCTTGGAAGGGGATCAAAAGCTAACCATCTTCTTGAGCCTTTTATTTCTGTACCGATCAAAAGAGTTAAAAACAAAAGTGTTATTGAAACAAAAAATAAATAAGTTAAAAATTTTATTAATTTGTCTTTATCTTGAATTGAAATAAAAAAAATTAAAAATAATGAAAAAGATACGAAAATTAGATGCTTTATAAAAAAGAAATATGTTTCTTTGTTCATTTTTTCTGACATGACTGAAGTTGTCGACGAAAAAGAAAAAAACAATCCTAATAGCAAAAGAAATATAAATAAAAATAAAATTTGCCTATCTACATTTCTCCACCATTTTGCTATTAGACCTGTATTTTCTCTTCCAAAATTAAACATTTAGTTTCCCTTTAATTTTTTTTTTATTACGTATTTAAAGTAATTCCCTCTGTCTTCAAAATTTTTATATTGATCAAATGATGCTGCTGCTGGACTTAGCAATATAGTTTTTTTTGATTTTTTATTTAATTTTATATCTTTTATGATATTATTTATTGCAGATCTAATATTTTTAGAAACTGAAATTGCCGTATTTTTTCCAATTTGTTTCTTAAAAAATTGAATATTTTTTCCAATAATATATGCTTTTACAATTCTTTTTCTGACACTTGTTAATTTAAATTTATCTCTATGCTTGGGCTTGCCTCCTACTATCCAATAAATTTGATGATAATTTGACAAAGACTGTAGACACGCCTCAAAGCTTGTTGCTTTTGAATCATTGATGCATAATAAATTAGTCTTTGAAAATATAATTTCCTGACGATGTGGAAGCCCTTTAAATCTATTTAAAGCTTTAATGATAAATTTATCTTTAATTTTAAATTTTTTTGCTATTTGATAAGCAAATAACAAATTTTCAATATTTCCTCTACTGTTAAAATATTTGTTATTTATATTATTAATTAACAAATCTTTATTTAAAACATTTATTGAAATTAATTTTGATTTTAATTTATTTTTTTTAAATATTTCTTTTATTACTTTTGAATATTTGTTTGATGAATTTATATAAGAATAATCAGATCTATTTTGTGCGAAAAATATTTTCGATTTAATCTTTATATAATTTTTTAAATTTTTATGTCTTTCTAAATGATCGGGAGAAATATTTAATATAGCAGCATGATTAGAGCGAAATAGTTTTGAGTATTGAAGCTGATATGAAGAAACTTCAATAATAAAAACATTCTTTCTTTTGTTTTTGCTGAAAGATAAAATTGGTTTACCAATATTTCCTAGTGTCAAAACATTATATTTTGCAAATTTTAAAATCTTTTCAATTATCTTACAAGTAGTGGATTTCCCATTTGTTCCAGTAACCGAAATAATTACACCTTTTTTATTTTGATCAAAAAATAAATCTAAATCTGTAATTATTTTAGCTAGATTTTTTTTAAGATATTTTTTTATCTTGCATTTATTGATATCTATACCTGGACTAATAACAATATTGTCAACTTCATTTTTATCTTTCCAAAATTTTTTGATATGAAAATTTAATTTTTTTACTTTATTTCTTGCTTCAATGCTATCGTCCCAACAAAATATTCTTGCTCCTAACTGTTTTAAAAATTTTGCAGTCGATAATCCGGTTAAACCCATACCGTATATGCCAATTTTTTTGTTTTGATATTTTTGTAGAGATACCATTTACTATCTTAATTTTAGCGTAGCTAAACCTATTAATGCTAAAATTATAGATATAATCCAAAATCTAATAACAACTGTAGATTCAGCCCATCCTTTTTTTTCAAAGTGGTGATGTAAAGGAGCCATCATAAAAACTCTTTTCCCTGTAAGCTTAAAAGAAATAACCTGAATAATAACCGAAACTGTTTCAAGCACAAATAAACCTCCGATAATAGCTAAAACAATTTCATGTTTAGAAATTATACTTACGGCTCCTAAAGATCCTCCTAAAGAAAGGGATCCTGTGTCTCCCATAAAAATTTTTGCTGGTGGAGCGTTGTACCATAAAAATCCCAAACATGATCCAACAATAGATCCACAAAAAATAGAGGCTTCTCCAACATTTGCAATGTAAGGTATTTTTAAATACTCTGAGAAAACGGTATTGCCAGTAACATAGCAAATTAATGTAAACGATAAAGCAACTAGCATTACTGGTACGGTCGCTAGACCATCTAAACCATCTGTTAAATTTACAGCATTAGAAGAACCAACAATAATAAAAATACCAAAAGGAATAAAAAACAATCCTAAATGGATTACTAAATTTTTAAAAAAAGGAAAGTATAGATTTTTTAAATGTTCATTATTTCCAAATCTCATTAATAAATAAACTGCAATTATTGAGAGTAAAACTTGAAGTATAATTTTCATTCCAGAAGATATACCCCTTGAGTTGTTATGTTTTATTTTTTGGTAATCATCAATAGCTCCAAGTAAACCAAAACTGGTCGAAACAAATATCAAAACCCAAATATAAATATTATTTAAATCAGCCCATAACAAAGTTCCAAAAAGTATGCCTATTAAAATTAGTAAACCTCCCATTGTAGGTGTGCCAACTTTTTTAACTATATGCCCTATAGGACCATCATCTCTTATAGGGCCTGTAATTTTATGAGATTCAATAAATCTTATAAAAGGTCCACCTACCGCAAAAACAATTATCATTGATGACATTACTGAAAGTCCTGTTCTAAAGGTCAAATATCGAAAAACATTAAATATAGAATATTGATCTACTAAAGAAGTTAAAAAATTATATAGCACTAATTTGTCCTTTTTTAATATTTTTTGAAAATTGATTTAAACCCGTAGCATTGGATCCTTTTACCATAAGTAAGTCATTATTAGTTAATATTTTACTAAAGTAATCATTTGCTTCGTTTATATTCGCAAATACTTTGCCCTTTTTATTTGATTTTAAACCTTTAAAAGTTTCTTTAATATATTTTCCACAAACAAATACTTTGTCAATTTTACTTTTATTGATTACTTTTGACAAAGCTTTGTGCATCTTTTTAGTCTTGCTTCCAAGCTCTAACATATCACCTAGAAAAGCTATTCTTCTTTTGTTTTTTATAAACTTATAATAATTCATATTGTTAATCGCAGATGTCATAGATAAAAGATTTGCATTATAACTTTCATCAATAAATTTAAATTGCTTATTAAATTTTTTAACAGTTATAATATCACCTCTTCCTTCAGGAATTTTAAAGTCAAGAAATATTGTTTCCATTTTTTTTAAATTTAAATTCAAGACGCTCATTACTGAAATGCAAGCTAGTATATTTTGTATAAAATTATTAGTTGAATGCTTTATATTAAAATAAAAAGGTTTATTGTTTATATTTATTTTTAATTTACTGTAACTCTTCTTTTTTATAATGCTTGACAAACAAATATCAGATTTTTTTTTCATACTGAAAGCTGTTATTTTAATTTTATTTTCTTTTGCTATATTTGACAAAAAATTGAAAAACTTGTCATCTCTATTTAAAATTAAATTACCACCTTTAGTAATATTATAAATAATTTCACCTTTAGCTCTCGCTATATCTTTTAGTGTCCTAAAATTTTTGAAATGTGCTCCTGCGATATTAGTAATTACGGCTATTTCGGGTTTAACAATTTTTGATAAGTTGTTTATTTCACCTTTTTTATCCATGCCAATTTCAAATACTCCATAATCAGTATTACTATTTAAATTAGAAATACTAAGTGGTACCCCGAATCTATTATTGTAAGAATGTGGCGATTTATAAACTTTTCCATAGTTTGTAAGCGAAAAACTTAGAAGGTTTTTTAGAGTAGTTTTGCCCACACTACCAGTAATCCCAATTATTGAAGCAGAAGAATGATTTCTAGTAATTTTTGCCAAATTGTTTAATGAAGAAAAAGTATTTTTAACTTTTATAATTTTATTCTTAGAAATTTTTTTTATTTTTTTACTAACAATTAATCTTATAGCACCTTTTTTAATTGCTTTTTTTGCAAAATTATGACCATCCATTTTTTTTCCTCTAATAGCAAAAAATAAATTATTTTTTTTTAAAGTTTTTGTATTTATTGAAACTCCATTATAATTTATATTATTTATGTTTTTTTTATGAAATGTTTTTTTAAGTATAAAACTTTTATAATCATTTTTTCTTTTATATTTTTTTTTTTTTATTAACAATTTTTTTTATTAATTTTTTGTCAGAAAAATTTATAACTTTTTTTCCATAATTTTGTGTTTCCTCATGACCTTTTCCTGCTACCAATAATGTTTCGTTGAACTTAAGTTCTTCAATTGCTTTTTTTATTGCAATTCTTCTACTTCCTATGCTTACCGCAGACTTATTGCATCCTTTTATCACTTCATCTCTTATTTTTTTGGGATTTTCATTTCTTGGATTATCATCTGTAATAAAAATTTTCCTACAATATTTGCTTGCAATTTTACCCATAACAAATCTTTTTTCTTTATCTCTTTCTCCGCCGCATCCGAACACTATTATAATTTCATTTTTAAATTGTTTTTTTAGAGCAATTAAGCTTTGTTCTAAAGCTTCTGGGGTGTGTGCAAAATCTACAATAATATTAGAATTATGATTTAAACTTTCTACACATTCTAATCTTCCAGGAACTGGTTTAATTTTATGCAATTGACTAGCAATTTTATTTATACTTAATCGAGATGATAGAGAGGCTGCTAAAACAGCCATAAATAGGTTTTTCAATTGAAAATACCCAATCAAAGGTATTTCTAAAGTAAAATTTTTTGAATTGATAGAAAAATTAACTATCTGATTTTTTCTTCTATAATTAACGTTTGTAATTTTCAAATTTCCTGTCTTTGTTCCTATGGTAATTATTTTCATTTTTCTTTTTTTAGCTATTTTTTTTATAAATTTAAATTCTTTATTGTCTTCATCAGTTATAATTTTGGAATTTTTACTAAGCAAATTTTTAAATAAATACAATTTAGAATTAAAATAAGATTTCATATTTTTATGGTAATCAAGATGATCGTGACTTAGGTTAGTAAATATGCCAGTTTTTATATTTAAATTATCTAATCTCTTTTGTTTCAAACCATGACTTGATGCCTCTAAAATTACATTTTTAATTTTATTTTTTGATAAAATTGAAAGATTTTTATTTAGTTGCAAAGAATCTGTTGAAGTTAAATTCGTTTTTTTTTTATATTTTTTTGAAAGCACGCCTAAAGTTCCAATTGATGCTGAGTCAATTCTATTTAAATTAAATATTTGATAAAAAAAGTGTGCCACAGAGGATTTTCCGTTGGTGCCGGTAACTGCAATTAAATTATTAGGTTTTTCTCTATAAAAATTCGAGCATGCTACTGCAAGACTTTTTCTTACATCGCTAACTAAAATTATTGGTATTTTACAATTTTTGTATTTAATTTTCTTTCTGCTTATGATTGCTGAAGCCCCTTTCATTATGGCCTCATTAACAAATTTTGTTCCAGATGTTCGGCTTCCTTCAATTGCAAAAAATAAATGTTTTTTTTTTACATTTGAACTATTAAAGGAAATCCCTTTAACATCTATTTTTCGATATTTTTTATTTACTGATTTTAATAATTGTCCTAAAAGCATTTAATAACTTTTGGAAGCTTCTAAGTTATTTATGGCTAAAATTGGACCGATTTTTTCTATAATTTTGCCAGCAACAACAACTGTGTTCCAGCCTGAGGTATTTCTTATTTCGCCTTTGTATTTATAGCCATTAGGAAATTTTTGTGATGGTGGAAATTCATAAATATAATTAGGAGCAGATTTTGGCTCATCTAACATTACTAGCAAAACATATTTTGGCTGGCTGGCTGGAAAAATAGATACGAATGTATTTAGCTTTTCCTTTGAATTATACTTTATTGCAGTTCCAGTTTTACCTGCAACCTCGTAACCTTCAACATTTGCAAAGTTTGCTGTTCCTTCATTAAGACTCACAACTTTTCTTAACATCATGTTTATTTCGCTACTAGTTTTGCTAGAAATCAACTGCTCCTTTTTTTTTGATAAGTCTGTTTGATTTTGAACAATAGATGGATCAATTTTATATCCTCCGTTACCTAAGATGGCGTAGGCTTTAGCTAATTGAAGAGGAGTAGTTGTAATTCCATGACCATAAGATGTTGTTGCAAGTTTGCATTTTCCCCACTTAAATGAAAGAGGGGTTCCAATTTCTTCTAAATCAAATTGAATTGTGTCTAGTATTCCTAAAGTTTCTAAAAAATTTCTATATTTTTCTATACCGATTTTTTGAGCTATTCTAACTGCACCAATATTAGATGAGCGAACCAATATTTCTTCGGTATTTAAATTTTTTGGTAATTTATCATGTTCGGTTATTGTGTATTTATCACATTTCAAACTATTTTCTAAATTTTTAAAAATTGTATTTGGTTTAATAACTTTATTTTCTAAACCTGCAGCTATTGTAAAAGTCTTAAATACTGATCCTAACTCATAAACTCCTAGTGAAATTTTATTTAAATAAATATTATCATCAATTAAAACGCGTCTATTTAAATCGTAATCTGGCAAAGATACTAGAGAAAGTATGTTACCATTTTCAGCGTTCATTAGGATTGCACCACTACCTACGTTATTAAAAATATTTTCAGCCTTGATTAATTCATTTCTAATTAGATGCTGTAAATTTGAGTCTAAAGTCAAACGCAAAGGGGAATTGAGCTTTTCTTTATCATTTAATTTTTCATTAAAAAATTTTTCTATTCCTGAGATACCTTTGTTTACATCATCTGTCTGTCCCAATATGTGACTAAAGAGATTTTGTTGAGGATAAATTCTAGATGGTTTTGGATCAAAAACAAAAGCTTTGTTGCCCATTAACCAGAATTGATCTTTTTCTTTCGGAGTTAACCTTTTTCCAATTGAAAAAAAATCTTCTTTTTCTAATTTGTTTTGGACTTCAACTAAGTTAAGTTCTGGGAATAGTATAGCTAGTTTAATTAGTAAGTTTTTCTTTTCTTTTTTTTTTAATAACTTCGGTCTTATTCCTACATCATAAAGAGTTACATTTGTTGCTAAAATTGATCCATTTCTATCGACAATATCTCTTCTTTCTTTTTGATATTCTTTCTCTGTGTATTTTTTATTATAATTTTTTTCAGGTGATAAAGATAAATAGATAATTTTTATTCCAAAAATAAATATTAAGCTAAAAAAAACAAAAGATAAGAAAGCTACTCTATTTAATGAAATTTTTATTTTTTTTTTTTCTTTGCTACCAACTAATTCTAATTCATTATAATCTTCGAAATAAAAGGTTTTTTTTTTATTTTTCATTAAAAACTATCTTCCTGGAACGATAGGCATACCTAAAATAGCTTTAACAACTTGAACCGCACTCCAATTTACAATCTTATTAAGAGTGAATATTTCTTTGGGTGTTTCATACATACTTTTTATTTCGGTTTTTTTCTCATTTATTTCTTTTGATACCTGTTTTTTTATTTCGACTGGTATCGTATCTGGATTTGAATATAATACTTTTAGTTTAGCTATATCTTTTTTCCTTTGTGTAATGTTTGTTTTAATTTTAGTTTTCACTTTATTTGAAATATTTTTAGTCTTTTTTGTATTGACTTCTTTTAAACTGCTATTTTTTTCCAAATTATTTAGCGTTCCAATTTGAGATCTTTTGTAAGGTAAAAGTTCATCGCTTAAATACTTTTTAGCTAAATTAGATATATTTTCTGGTGATTTAATTACCTCATTATCTAAAGTTGCTTGAAATAAATTAAATTTTATTACTTTTATGGAGGCTTTTAAATTATTTATTTCTTTTTGTAAAATTCTAGTTTCATTTTTAATCATAGATACAAATACCAAACCAAAAACGAATAAACAAAAAACTAAAGAATATTTTTTTATAGAACTAAAAGTATTTTTTTTTGGTATGGTATTTGTCCATCTTTGATGGTCTAGATCGTTTATTGAACTACTTTTTTCTTTAGGAGTTTTGGGTAAAGAGTCTATCCATTTATTTTCATTTATCATATTGCACCACCTTCTAGCTCTAAGTAATTTATAAATTTGTTTTTAAACTCATGAGAGTTAAAAAAAGAATTATTATTTCTAATCGCATATCTAAGCTTTGCGGATCTTGAGTTGATATTTTCTCTAAGCTCTTTTGTATCTGCTATATTTGGTTTTTTTGAAATTTTCTTAAATAAAATAGGTTTATTTTCTTTAGTTGGTAAATATCTTGAAGGATTTTTTGCAAAATTAGAATAAATATTAAAAAAATTTTTAACAATTTTATCCTCAAGTGAATGAAAACTAACAACAACAAGTAACCCTCCATTAGATAAAAGTTTTGTTGCCTCGATTAATGCTAGTATTAACTCGGTTAGTTCTTTATTCACAAATATCCTGATAGCTTGAAATGTTTTTGTTGATGGATTTTTTTTAAAATTTTTATATTTCTTTTTTGCGCCATGAATTATATCAGATAATTCTTTTGAGGATTTGATTGGTTTAATTGATCTATGTTTATCAATTTTATTTGCTATTATTTTTCCATCTTTATCTTCACCTAAAACTTTTATTATTTTAGCCAAATATTTTTTGTCTAGATTGTTGATAACATCATAGGCAGAATGTTCATTGATACCCATTTCCATGTTTAGAAAATTTTTTGATTCAAATGAAAAGCCCCTTTTTTGATCTAATATTTGATATAATGATAGTCCAAGATCAAATATGATAGCTTTAGGATTTAAATCCTTTTGGATTATTTGACCTAAATTACTAAATTTTTCTTGAAAAAAATTAAATCTCTTTGGAAATTTTTTTGAGAGTAAATCTGCTTTTTGTTTAGTTAAACTATCTCTATCAATTGCAAAAACTTTTGTTTCTGGAAAGTTAAGAATGGCCTCTGAATATCCTCCGCCACCAAAGGTGCAATCAATAAAAGTGCCACCATGTTGAGGGGAAATAATGCTTAATACTTGATTGAGCATCACTGGATAATGTTTTGTATGATCCAATGACATGGTGGCATTCATAAATTTTTTTCCTATCTTCCATTTAATTTTTTTGTCTTCGTAAAAAAGCTGGTATTTCAAAATCTTCCTCCGAATTAGATTCCTCAAACATTTCAGGTTCCTTTATTATGGTTTCTTCTTCAGATTTTGAATTTTCAAAAATTGTTGGGTCTGTTGTATTTTGATCTTGATTAAAAGAGCTTTCTTCCTTTTCTTGAGAAAAAAGTTCAGGTGTAGCTAATTCAATACTATCCACCTCAAATGTTTCCATTTGCTCCTCTTCTTTTTTATTCGTTTCATCTTTTATGTTTTGAAGGTAAGTAGCATTTTCTATAGAAATATTTTCTAAAGAAGGCTCGTTTTTAATTTCATTTGTACTATCATTTGCTATTTCAACCTTAGTATTAATATTTTCTTCAACTACATTATTTAAATTTAAAGCTGTGGCTCCCTCAGTAGCATTTAAAGTAACTTGATTGGTTGTCATATTACTCAATAAGCTATTACTGTAACCACTATTTCTGTTGTGCAATCTGTGTACCATACTAACAACAGGTTTAGTTTCTGGTTCTTGTCCATCTAGAGAAGTGGCAACAATAGAAACTCTAATTTTACCATTCAAGTTTTGATCTTCGATGGAACCGCAGATTAACTCGGCTTCTGGATCTACTTCCGCTCTAATCTTATTAACTACTTCATCTACTTCGAATAAAGTTAGATCGTTTCCGCCTGTAATATTTACCAAAAGACCTTTTGCACCCTTTAAGGAATATTCATCAATTAAAGGATTTACTAGTGCTGCATTAGTGGCTTCTTCTGCTCTTTTTTCTCCTTCAGCTTCACCAGTTCCCATCATAGCTTTTCCCATTCCCTTCATGATAGTTTCAACATCGGCAAAATCCAAATTGACCAAACCAGGTCTTACCATTAAATCTGTTACACTTTGAACACCAAATTTCAAAACATCATTTGATAATCCAAAAGAATTCTTGAAGGTTGTTTTTTCATTGATAATTTTAAATAGATTTTGATTTGGAACTATAATATTTGTGTCTAGATGTTTTTTTAATTCATCTAACCCCTGAAGAGCTATTCTCATTCTTTTTGGGCCTTCGTATGAAAATGGAAGAGTAACAACACCTACTGTTAGTATGTTTAATTCTTTTGCTGCTCTTGCAATTACATGCGAAGCTCCTGTCCCTGTTCCTCCGCCCATACCTGCTGTTATAAAAACCATATTGCTTCCCTTAATATAATCTACAATGTCATTTAATGATTCATCTGCTGCAGCTTGACCGATATCGTGTTTAGCTCCTGCTCCTAAACCTTTAGTTAAATTTGTTCCTATTTGAATTTTAGCGTGAGCCTTATTATTTTTTAAATCTTGAGCATCTGTGTTTACAGCGACAAACTCTACTCCTTGTAAACCGGCTTCAATCATGCTGTTAATGGCATTACCGCCAGCTCCACCAACTCCTACCACTAAAATTCTTGGTTTTAATTCTCTCAACTCTGGGCCTTTAATGTTAATTGTCATTTCCCCTCCTTTTTAAATTGCGTTTCCCACTTTAAACTTGCTCTATTCAAATTAGCTTTTTTCCTAGCTTGTATTTTGAATTTTTCAAATAGTTTTGGTTCCCAAATTTGAAATGTTGTTCCTTGTCCAACAAAGAGCATAGATTGTTTAATTTTTGCGTGATTTAATAACTTGTCAGGTATAGAAATTCTTCCCTCGCTATCAAACTGAAGATTTACACTTTCTGATAAAACAGAAGTTGCAAAAATATCTCTTTTTTCCTCAAATGGATTTAAAGAATCTATTGATTCTGAAAGTTTTTCTATTCTACTTTGTGGACATCCTTCAATTGAGGGATTGTTAAAGGAAGGATAGCAAATAACGCCATTATAACCCATGCTGCTTACATAAGATCTAAAACTGGCTGGCACTGACACCCTCCATTTTTTGTCTAACTTGTTTTCGTACGTAGATAAAAACATGTTTTTTTAAGTCAGAGGTACTACTCAAGAAATCAAGACAAAATCTTTGATTTGACTTTCTTAGCACCATATCCCCCTCCTTTGGGAATACATGGGATAATATGGGTTTTCAACCTATACGTCAATACCTTAATTTTTGCCCTTTTTAAGAGTAAAGATAGCTATTTTAGTTAAAGAACGCTTAGGTTGATTTTTTAGTACAGATTTGAATCTTTAAGGAATCAAAACATGAACATTTGGTTATTTTCTATTTTGTAGTGTGTAGATAATTATGATGGAAAGCCAGACAATCTATAAGCCGGGTTCTGTCATTTAAATCAGTCATTTGTCTGGGATTAAATTCACATTTAACCTCTAGCAACCAACCCAGATAGCTAACTAAGAACTGTTTTTGGCATAAAGCCTTGCTATCTCTATTTGGTCTTGCTCCCGGT
>MDTE01011037.1_pt1 | contig 30022 bp, 20 predicted proteins | sample 811231 | NCBI WGS metagenome assembly MDTE01 (sample SAMN05326651, study PRJNA326480) | marine metagenome | isolation source: seawater | place: Indian Ocean: Red Sea | collected 2010 | reverse complement strand
CTAATACGTCCCTAGGGAGTAAATCAGTCATGGACCTAGCAAGCATGGACTTTCCAGTACCTGGGTCTCCAATCATGAGCATGTGTCTTCTTTGCTCTGCGGCTTTCTTGATTACAATGGAACCCGCTTCTTGTCCAATAACTTGGTCGACAAGATTTTCTGGAATAGGAACATCTTCAGTGGTCTCGAAATTCACTGAATTTATCCACTCTTCAACACTTTGTTTCAAGACTTCATCAGTGCCAGTTGGTTCAGGAGCCCACACAGTGACTTCCTCTTCGCTGACAACATCAGCCTCGTTAACAGAATCGTCCGACACAACTATCCCTCCACACTTCTCCCCTTTATGGGTTTACAATACAAAAACAATCAAAAATACGTCAACCTCATTGATTATTCATTCTATCAAGATACTGTTGACCATAGTAATTCCACTGTTCCATAGTCCATCCGGCTGGAAGTCCACCAGGCGGTAGCGGTGGTCCTGCAGCAGGAATGATAGGAGCAACTGGTTGAACTGGAACAGGAGCTGGTTGGTGATAAGTTGCAGCGTATGCAGGATTGTGATTTTGTTGTGGGGTTTGAAGAGGTTGTTGGAACATTTGCTGTGTTCCACCATACATTGAGTTAGCAACCATGTCTCTTGCTGGCAAGGTAGTATCGGCCCACTTGAACCCTTCCAAAGTGTCTTCAGTTCTGCCTCCACGCATGAAGAATAATCCACCCAATAGTGCAAAAATAATTACTGCACCAATAATTGCAGCTATCATCAATGTGTTATCTTTACTTGAAGCCTCATCTGTTGCACTGCTACCGGTGGAATCAGATGTGCATTGAACTCTTGGGTCGTTACATGCTTCCTCATATTCGGTTTGGAAATTAGATAACTGGACTTCAAGATCACTAGTATCTCCAGAGTCAGATTCAATTTGAGATTTAATCGCATCGATTCTTTGCTCAAGAACAGATATTCGATTTGTCAAGGTTTGTTCGTCCATGTCAGCAGGCTTAGGTAGCGGTTCAATTACATCCCACCTTACAGGAGTTTGCGTTTTGTAGTTATTCGAATCGCTATCGACAGCATTTATGGTCAGCGAAACGTAATCCAATTCATTAAATCCGTTAGGCCTAGCCAATTCACCTTCTTCACCACCTATTAAGAGTATGTTGAGAGGAGTCTGCCAGCCTGATGCAGATTTTGAAACCTCTAAATCGTAAGACCAGGCACCATCGCAAACCCCACCGCCGCAAATTGTCCAAACAACAGTAATCGAGGTAAATGTTGGTGCGCTGTTGCTTAATTGCATGTCAACATTCGGGGTTTGTGAAATGTATAAATCAGTGAATGTAACAATCATATGCGCAGATTCAGAATCTGTCTTTGAAATGATAAATGGAATTGAATCATACACATCAATGGTCAGATTATATTTGTTCACATCATAAGTGTCTCTAACTTCAATAGTCACAACATGAGTACCTACTTCACTGAACTGCAAATTAAGCATTCCTGAAGACCGTATATACTGAGCACTTCCAGGAATGCTGGAGGAAATCAAGGTGGTTATTTTATCACTGGAATCATCTACATCAGATATTCTTGAAGAAATATCAATTGACATTTGAGTATTCGCCTTTAGAGAAATCATTTCTAAACCGGAGATATCCATCCTAGGTGCATCATTAATTGCATTAATTTGGACGATGACTGACTGGTCAGAGCACTCCTGGTCTGTATCACATGCCCTCACGGTAATTGTAGATTGGCCATTAGCATCATCATTTGCAGATTCAAAACCTAGAACGGAGCCAATCAATGTAGCGGTGATTATATCAGGATTAGTATTATCAACTACGGAGAATGTTAGCAACGAAGAATCTGAGGACTGTCCGTTTGAATCAGTATCAGAGATAAACGGAAGTAACATCAACGTTCCATCTGAATCAGGTCCTTGCTCATCAACTACTTGAGTAGGTAAACCATTCCACCTAGGTTGTCCATTCTCGATAACATTGAATTTCAAGGTCCCAGATGGTAATACTCCTTGAGAAGAGTAGTCTGCACCATCATCGATAGTAATCAACATACTCTTCACGCCAATCGGACAACCTTGAACTTCATTGTAAGCAAATTTGACATCGATGGAGGTAGTGGAAGGATTCCAAGATATGAATGATTGATGGTCAGAGTCAATGATTAAATCAGATAGCGGAGTCTCAGGATCATTAACGTGACCGGTTAAGTCTATCGATGTTAACTGGTCACAAAATACAGAACCTAAATCCTCAGCGATAATTTGTGGAATTCCATTGGCTAACTCAAAAGCATTAGAAGTAACTCTCCAATCGCTGGTTTGGCCTCTACCGTCTAGAGTTCTAGAACGCAGGTCATACCATCCAGAAACCATCTCCATGGTAGGGGTCATAACATACTCACGGCCTTCATTGGTAGTTCCAGCATTAACAATTACGTTGCCTCCGCTATCAATTGAACCGTCCCATAGATTGAGTCCAGCAGGAGATACCTCAAGTTCAAAAGTCATAGAATCAATAGTATCGACATTATCATCTGCGGAACCTTTAGCGATTACCTTGAAAATCGAACCTCTTTCAATTACATTGTTACCGCTGACAGTTGCCTGTTTAGCCAGAGGAGGCCTGTCATGATTTAGGTCTTCAACCTTTAGATTATTACTTACCAAGCCATCTCCAGTCAAGCCAGTAAGTCTAGCACCGAAACTGGTTTTCCATGCATTAGAAGGTAATGATGATGTGTCAACTGTTGCAGAGTGGGACATTGTTGCCTGAGTAACTAAATTGGTTAGGGATTTCGAACCCACCACAATTGGATTCCCCGTATCTAAGTAAACTATTTCCAAAGTTCCTCCATCGGTATAATCCAACCCTCCTACATTCTTGGCAGTAGCAGTAACTGTAACTTGATCTCCGTTAATGTATCCATCATTCGAAGCAGGGTTGGACAAACTTACGTCAAATACTGCCAAATCCATTTTTGGACCCATTGTGCTGTCTGAAACTGCAAAGACATCAGCGTTATGAGAAGATGTACTCCAAGAATCATATATCGCCCCGATTGTTAGCATGTTGTTGATACCAGATTGACCTCCACGGGCTCTGGCCAGACTGGCTGGAACTGTCCAAGTCTCAGTGTGTGGGCCTCTAGAAAGATCCATGTTTACAAAGCCAGTACCTCCGCCGGTAATACCAGACTGAGTTGCATATGAATTCCCGTTAAGTAGCCAAGCTCTCCAGCAGTTGTGAGCATATGAGCCATCACTGTATGTATAGGCACACTTTTCTTCAGTTACGGCTGCATAGAGAACAGTTGATGTCGGGGCACTACCGGAGCCAATGTAACTTGCCTCCATTGTAATATCGACATTATTACTATTCGAAGGGTTGACCGCCTGCATAACATTGATTTGATAATCATTAACTGTTGAAGCCATGTATCCTCCAGCTGAGAATGCCGAATCATATCTGGTGCCTTGTCCATCACTTCCACTGAGTTCAGGGTCGGAATCGCCCATGTATCCAGTAGGTGCTCCACCGGATTCGCCAAGGTGGTCCATAGCAAATATTGGAGCAACGTTTCCAGAACGTGCATCGTTAGTACCAGGCGCACCTGGTGATGGTGAATAATACGAAGCTGAGCTGTAGGTAATATAGACGAATTCATCAGGATTTGACATTTTTAAATTGTGAGCAGATTCTGAGCCTCCACCGGACGTATAACAATAGTAGCAATTATCAGACGAAATGTATTGTAAAAACACGTTGTGCCCCGGAGATTGTGCCTCAAAAATTACTTCTGAGTCTTCCAGTTCAACTTGCTGTTTTTCATTCAAATCACTGGTCAAGGAAGTCATAATACTTCCAATAAAAATTGCGACGATAAATACTGACAATGCGCGAGCAGACATCTTCATGTCTCTAGGAGGTCTCAGTCAGTATATGAAACCCTCTATTTGTAGTTTAATTAACTAAATAAAAAAATTACCAAAATTGATAAAAAAGATTGTATCAAAAGTGTACCTAGGAATGGTATGGGCGACAATAATTGGGTTGCGTTGGAGGAGGAAGATGGTAAGACCTATCTTGTCGAATTAGTCGATAAAACGCATAAGATCAAAGGTATCGGAGTAATCAATCCTCATGAAATGCTAAATCACTTGCAGTTGGGTGATTCAATTCAGCTTGGACATAAATCATTTGTTCGCCTCCCGATTGGACTCCCTGAACTTAGTAAATCCATGTTAAGGAGGGCTCAAACTATCAGTGCCAAAGATGCTGGAATGATTATCGCAAAAATGGGAATCGGTTCAGGATATTCAGTCTTGGAAGCGGGACTCGGAAGTGGCGGACTATCGTTACACATTGCTAATGTGATTGGAGAAAATGGAATCCATTTAACCGTAGAGCCAAGAGAAGAACACTCTAATGTAGGCCTTGAAAATCTAAGGAGAGCTTCTGAATGCTTGAGTGAGTTCCCAAAACACCATCACATAAATGGAAATATTGAGGATGTGGTTGACCAAATTAAATCGATTAAATCTGATTTTGATTCAATAATCCTGGACTTACCTCAGCATAAATCTGCTATTGGCTCGGTTGCCGGTCTTTTGAAAACTGGAGGTCGGTTATGTTGCTACTGTCCAGTAACGAGCCAAGTTGAGTCTTCATGGGAAGCGTGTGAAGAAAATGGATTGACTGTAGAGTGGGCAGGAGAATTGATTGAAAGGCCATGGGGTCGTGCCTCAAGGGGAGGGATACGGCCTGTAAACGGTCCATTCGGACACACAGCATTTCTCTTGGTAGCGACTAAAAAATAAATTAGAATTTTTGACTTTCTACAACTCTAATTTTACTATCACACTTAGGACAAGTGAATTTGAAAGGTGGTACGCTACCTCTAGGGACTCCGAGTTTTGCTTCACATGATGGACAAATAACCTTGTTATCAGATGTCATTCTACATTCATTTTTACCCAACGTGTGTGCTTTTACTTCCTTTTCTTTCTTGGGTTTCTGTTGTTTGACATCTTGTTCGTCAATTTCATCATCGTTGATCGAATTGCTTGTTTTTGCTTTACGGCGTCTCCTAAGTGTAACCATTAGGAATATTAAGAGAATAGAAAATATCCAACCTCCGAACATGGTATACACGGTTTGAGATTTATCCAAAGACACTCCGAATAATAAATCGACACCTTGAGGAGGTAATTCAGGACCTTCGATTTCTACAGACAGGTTATTTGATTCTGCGGGATAAGAAGAGCCATCAATCTCAACATTTGCTAAAATTACTATACTTGCAAATCCAGATTCCGTAATTCTGGAATTAAGAAGTAATTCATAGACCATTGATTCTCCACTTCCTAAATTGAAAGTATCAGTTGAAATATTAGAATTGATTGGAGTTAAACTTGTATCAAACATTGATTTATCATCACCGAAAATGGTCATTGTGCCTGTGACAGGCGCATTTGCTAAATTCGTGATAGTAAATGTGGTTGATGACCCTCCGGATGATGACATAGAAAGATATTCAGTGCCAAATGCCAAATCTACAATTCCAGAACTACCCCAAGAAGGCTCGACTAAGTATGTTGCAACTTCCTCATGTACGTATGTAGTTCTGGCACCGCTTGTAACTCTAAAGGTGATTGATTCATATCCATAAGTAGACTCATTATCAACTTGACAAGACCAAGAAAATGACTGTGAGGAGGCACCTGCATCAAGTGTGAAAATCTCTGATAAGCCACAACTACTGCCCGGTGTCGAAAGTAAAAATTGGTCAATTCCAGAACCCGTATTTGTCACAATTACGGTACCAGAAACACTTTCTCCAGGCTTAGCGCCGTCGTAGTCTTCTAAAATTGTTAGTTGAGCACTGGCCTGAATAGGTATGATGTTGAATGTGTTAAAATCAGAAACTGTTTCGTCATTGGTTGAGCTTACTTGAATTGTCACGGGGACACCATTAGCTGGCGCTCCAATCGACCTTTCTCTAATTGAAACTGTGATAGCTAGAGTGTTAGATGGTTCAAGATTTACTGAGGTTGTTGATAGAATAATATCGTACCAATTCGATGCATTATTGGAATTGTCATAACCAAGTTCTATGAAGAAAGTATCTTGAGAGGAACCTAAATTAGTTATCTCGAAGGTATATTCGACGCTACTTAGAGGACCTGCCGATATACTACTGGTAACTGAATTTACAGTTAGCCCAACGCTGTCGGCTATCTGTAACTCTAAACTTATCGATGCAGAAGCATTTACAGAACCATAGTTAACTGTTATTGTATGGACTCCAGAACTTGAAGTTGAGATTAGTGAAACTGTCATATTGATTGTAGTTGACTGGCCAGGCATTAATTCAGTACTAATTGGATCAAATGAAACTTGAGCACCTGTAGGCAGTCCTGAAACTGTGGCAGATAGGTTCAAATCTTGAGTACCGATATTAGTTAATTCTAATTCAACTGATGATGATTCGCCTGGAATAATGGAAATTCTTCCATCCAAAGGACCAGTAAGAGATACTGAAGGTACTTCATTAACTTCTATAACAATAGTTAATTCATCAGTAATACTACCGTAAGTCACGCTGAATATTTGGTTGTAATCGCCGACCATTCCCGAATCTGCATTTGTTGTTAGATTCCAAGTACCAACTGAACCTGCGCCTATTACAACTCCACTAGGAGATGTTAATGCAGTGGTTAAACCAGAGGTTGATCCGATGTCAAGGAAGAATTCAACCTCTTCACTACCAGTGTTATTCAACCTAAGTTCGTATGCAGTTGGCATCCCTGGAGTTACTTTTACAGAACCTACAGGGCCTGTTATCTCGAATTCAACCTTCTCATCGATTCCGATAGTGAAATCAAAATTAGGCGAAACGTATTGTTGATCGCCAAATGAGGCGATCCCATTGAGCCTGGAAATACATTCATCGGCGCTGGAAGAGTTAGAGTCAACTATTACTTGAATATCCAAATCAATAACGTCATCAGGTGCGAAATTATTGCTAGATGTTGAAATAAGTGAGATATTACACGGCCCGCTTAGTACTTCTAAAGTCCAATCAACGTCTAATTCTGCATTTCCTAGATTAGTCACTTGCACCGATGTATGAGTAGTCATGCCAGGTATGAAATTAGAATCTTGGTCAAGGAAAACTGCTGAAATATTATTCTCTGCAACTACTTCAATTACCATTGTCGAATAAGTCGAAACATTACCTTTGGCAGAAGCAGAATAGAGATTAAATCCATAAAATCCAGGTACAGCATCACTAGGAACAGAAATTTGAATCGTAGTTTGAGCGTGTGTGGAAGCAGCTACATCGGCAAGTTGAGAATCATTGAATAATACGCTCCAACCAGGAGGTATTGCTCTATTTGACTGGCTTGTTGGACCGATGCTTGAACCAGAATTCTGCCATGGATAAGTTAGATGCGAAGTTTCGTTAAATACCGTGGCAGCAGCAGCTTGCTGAAGTTCTAACTTAAGATTGGCAGACAGCGACACTGTATCATTTGAGCCAACTGGCGAATCACCTGTCATTGTAGCAAACAAAACACAAGCAGCAAGATAACTTCCAGAAACAGAAGGATGACTTCCATCAGTGTTATACAAATCAAAGAAAGTGCTACCTGAAAGGGTCGGGTCAACTCCTGTCAAGTTTATTTTGTCATGGATATGTTTGAATGCGAGTCCTACAGGAGCAATCCACACATCGCGTGTAGGAGTTGTCATGTTATCTCTGAAATCGATGTATCCTTGTTCCAGTCTATCCTGCATTAGAGTGAAGTTCCCATACAATAACGGATTATTTACATCACCATTTCTACGTCCCCAAGTCATCATTAAGATGGTCTCAGAATTTTCATCTTCAATCGCCGCTGAAAGATTTACGGCGGCATTTTTACTATCTGTCCAATCTGGACTGGTCCGATAAAATCCTGGAATTTGGCTTTGGTCTTGTAAAATAACATAGTCCCAATCCTCGTTATTTTCTCTAAGAGTGGTATTCCAAGAATTGCCTGGTGTATGGACATTATTCCAATGTTGAGATAATCTCATTCCGCCACCAGTGAGTGATTCCGTATTGTTATGTTGCCCAGTAACGTTTAGCATATCATGAAGTAATTCATCTACATTATTAGTGTAAATGTAACTATTTCCAAGCATCAAAATATTGGCTGGATAACTGCTACCTGAATTATTGTTGGAGTTATTACCTCCCGTATTATTGCCTCCTGAATTATTTTCAGTCCCGTTATCAACAGAATTATTGCCGCTGTTGTTGCTAGAGTTATTTCCAGAATTGTTTGTCCAACCACTCCAAAATGCAGCAAGGTCAGGCTCAACATCGACGTCGAGCAATATTGTATCTTCGATATTTCCGTCATTCCAGACATCTACTGTGTAATTCATTGAAGTTCCAGCACTCATTTGCTGTAGAGGTCCGTTCATCGAGTTAAATGAAACCGATGTTGCATATGATGGTTCGACTGAAACGTAAACGGTAATATTTGAAGATACATCTGCATCAGGCTCTGTAACAATAATATCGAATGAACCACTGTCGCTGGGTACTGCTCCAGTGTCTAATCTGATTATGAATGATGTATCAGCGGAAAATGTTGGCAAAACGTTGTCTACTGTTTCATTAACTGAGGTAACATTCCAAACAAGCGGCAAATTTGCCAAATCTAGAGATATATTGTATGACTCAATCGAGGAGCCATTATTATTTATCGTTAAAGTAACATTGTCCGAGTAACCCTCTTGAATGACTACGTGAGATTTGTCCAAAGAAAGTTCAATGGAAGGGTGTGCAGATGCAACAAATGCCAATGGCGATAAACTTGCAAGCAGCAAAACCGCTACAAATGAAAGTGCATGGCTGGCAGGTTTAGACATAAGACCAAGTCAAGCCAATAGCACATCCCTCTTGAGTGAATCGGCTTTTAGAGCATATATCCGATTAAAAATATAGTTCACTTCTTCTGCAAAGATTGGATTCTTGATGAATCTATTTGCTCCCAAGGGAATTCGCCAGAAGGCCCGACATTGCGGCCAAAATGGCCACCTGCAGCTGTAACTGAATAAATCGGCCTCTGAAGATTAAGGTCACGTGAAATTGCACCGGGCCTAAAGTCAAAGGTTTCGTTTACTCTTCTAGCAATCTCTGACTCCGATTCACTCGAAGTTCCGAAGGTTTCTACTCTGACACTTACTGGTTCAGCCACACCAATTACATATGCCAGTTGGATTTCGCACCTGTCAGCAAGTCCTGCAGCTACGACATGTTTGGCCGCCCATCTCGAAGCATATGCTGCAGATCTATCTACCTTGGAAGGATCTTTACCGGAAAATGCTCCACCCCCATGGCGACCCATTCCACCATAAGTATCGACTATGATTTTACGACCAGTTAATCCGGCATCAGCATACGGACCACCTGGATCTGCAAACCTGCCAGTGCCATTAACAACCAATTTGTAGTTGTCGTCTAACAACTCGCAAGGTATGGATTGTTCAACAACATGCTCTCTGATTTGTTGTCTAACATATTCGAGTTCTTTAGCTTCAGAACCATCAAATTTATCTTTTAATTTATCATCATGTTGAATAGCAATAACTACAGTATGAACTCTAGAAATACTCCCATCTGAATTATATTCAACGGTAACTTGAGATTTTCCGTCTGGTCTTGACCACGGTAGGATTCCTTGCTCCCTTACAGTTGTTAATCTACGTGTCAGCCTCTGTGATAGAGCCGCTGCTAGTGGAAAATACCTGCCCTTTAACCCTTCATAATTCTCGGTTTCATTACAAGCATAACCGAACATCATTCCTTGATCTCCAGCACCTTGGTTCAAACCATCTTTGTTTACTCCTTGAGCAATATTTGCTGATTGTGTAGTAATATGAACTTGGACATCACAAAATTGAGGGTTTGTAGCATCCATACCTATATTGTGCGAAACATAGCCAATTGCAGCACCTGCTTCTCTAGCAATCGATTCATAGTCTGGCGTTTCCCCATTTAGAGATACTTCTCCAGCCAGTACAATTAGGCCCTTATCCTCCTTACCCTTAACGCAAGTCTCAACAGCAACTCTAGCATTGGAATCAATCGTCAGACAAGCATCTACGATAGCGTCAGAAATAGCATCACACAGTTTGTCCGGATGCCCACTGGTCACGGATTCTGAAGAAAATAGAACATTCGTCATGAACTGTCCGCTTAATCAACCATTTATGAATAAATCGCAACAATACTCTCAAAAATATTCTTAATAGTAATAATATATCCAAAGTTTCCTCTTGCGTCTTAATTCACGACCCAATAACAAACGAATCCTTGATGTTCTAAACCGTCTCCGCCCGAACATGACCACCTATGTTGCAACCGCGTACAGAACTCATACGCTAGGAGAAATTCAATCGCATGGTGCTGAACTATTAGATCAGGAAGTAACTGTTGCGGGATTCATGGAAGCAAACCGAGGAAAGGGTGCGATTTGTTTTGTCGATTTGAGAGACGGCACAGGAACAACACAAATTTTCTTGAAATCGGACAACATAGGCGAGGAGAATCTTGATATGGTACAAAGAATGACTCGTGAATCTACTCTCCAATTCACAGGAATTGTTTCACAAAAAAGACCGCCTAAAGTCAAAGAGGGCGAGCCAACTCCTCCTCCTGCATACGAAGTAGTTGCTAATTCTGTCAATGTTATCGCTAAGGCTGAAGCGCCTCTACCTTTGGGTGTAACAGATACAGTTCATGTTGCTTTGGATACTAGACTCGACAATAGATTTTTAGATTTGAGAAGAGCTCATGTCGCCGCAATGTTTAGACTTCGAGGAAAGGTTCTACAGTTTGGTAGAGAGGCTTTAATCAACGAAGGTTTCTTTGAAACTCATACCCCTAAAATTGTAGCAACTGCTACGGAAGGAGGTACTGATTTATTCCCGATGAAATACTTCGACACTCCAGCCTATCTGAACCAATCTCCACAACTTTTCAAACAACTTTGTATGTCTGGAGGTTTGGAAAGAGTATTTGAAATTGGACCCGCTTTTAGGGCTGAAAAGCACGACACATACAGACATTTGAATGAATTTATTTCATTCGACATAGAGTGCTCTTGGGCAACCGATGATGATGTCATGGGGGTTTTAGAACGAATGATTCACCACATGTGGGACTCAATTTCTAAAGATGAAGAATCAAAAAATCATATTGAAACAATCAATCAATACAGAGCATCTCAAGGTGAAGAGGCAATTGAAGTAATAGTCCCAGAATTACCATTCCCAAGAGTCTCATATTGCGATGCAATTGAAATAATAAAAAAGAAAGGTGGTAAAATTGAATGGGGAGATGATATTGATGCCGAAAATTCAGATTTGCTAGCGGAAGATCTACCGCAGTTTTACTTTTTACCCAAGTGGCCAATGGATCTCAAACCATTCTATATCCACCATGTCGAAGGTGAAATTGGTTCAACTGGAAAACAACTCAGTCGTGGATTTGACCTGAATTTTGGCAGAGATGAATTGACATCGGGTGGACAAAGAGAACATCGAATGGATGTACTGATTGAAAATCTCAAAGATATGGAATTAGACCCTGAAGAATTTGAATTCTATGTTGCAGGATTTAGACATGGAGTACCCCCTCACGCTGGTTGGGGTCTTGGTGTTGAAAGAATCTTGATGAAATTAACCGGTGCAAAGAACGTTCGAGAAACAGTTCTGTTCCCAAGAGATAGAAAGCGCGTAAGTCCTTAGTTGGTTAAACAATATCCAGTGGTGAAACACTTGATGGATATCTGCGAATATTTCCATCGCTTGTAATTACAAATTTTTCAAAATTCCACCTAATATCTCCTGTATAACCATCCCCGCTGGTGGATTGGCTGAGCAATTCAAAAAGTGGATGCTGATTCCCACCCTTAACTTCAAGTTTAGCCATCAAAGGGAAATCTACATTGTATTTTGTTGAGGTGAAATTACATATTTCTTCATGGGTGCCAGGTTCTTGACCTCCAAATTGATTGCACGGAAATCCAACAACGATAACTTCATCCAGTTGTGAAATTTCTTGCAGATGAGTATATTGACGAGTCATACCACACGCACTGGCAACGTTTACAACCACCCATTTTTGAGTATCAGTAGAACCAAGTTCTCTAAGACTTGTCTCGGTTCCTTCCATCGTGTCAAATTTAATATCCAAAGGATTGCCCATGATTCCCCGATGAAGTGCTACTTTTCAAACGTTAGTTAGAGAGTAAGTGTGATAGATTACAAGTTTTACCATTTATTATGGCGGTTGACCGGATGCAGTGGGGGGCAGAAAGTTGGCAGTATGCAGACTTGTACATGCCTGATGACCCTTCGCCATTTCAAAAGGATGAGGGAATTCCATGTATCATGTTAATCCATGGAGGGTTTTGGAAAGAGAAATATGGCCTCGAGTTGATGAAACCTATCGCACTTGATTTAGCAGAGTCAGGAGTTGCTACATGGAATATCGAGTTTAAGCGGTGGAGCGAGGGTAACGAAGGTGTATGGATGGATACTTTATCCGATGTAATGAGGGCATGGGGGCAATTAGCACTGATTCCAGGAATAGATATCACACGTTCTATGGTACTAGGTCACTCAGCAGGAGGACAACTAGCGCTAATTCTAGCATCCAAGGCAGAGAGAAAACCTTGGCTCGCAATCGCACAAGCACCAATCACTGACTTAATTGCATCTGATAGTGCAAAATTATCAGATGATGGCGATGCGGTGAGAAGGTGGTTAGGATGTACGCCGGAAGAAAATTCTAAACTATGGTCACAACTTAACCCAGTTGATAATCCACCAATTTCGCCAGTACTCATAATTCATGGCGAGCAAGATGACGAGGTCCCCTTTGAGCAATCTGAAACTTATACTAGAGTGATGAAAGCAAAAGGTGCAGATGTTCAGAAATTGTGGCTACCAGGAGATCACTTTTCGATTATTGATGTTGCAAGCGATGATTGGCTTGTTCAACTAAATGCAATTCTCGATTGGCTTTAATGCGAATGCATATCATGGAAGACCTCTTGGAGTATTACATGGAACTCTTGGGCGCTGATTTCCCTTACGCTGATAACTCACTACTTGGCAAGCATGCATTGATTTGTGGTGCAAGTAAAGGAATTGGACTAGCTACTGCCAAAATGATGGCTAAGGCAGGCGCCAATGTAAGTATCTGCGCACGCAATGAACAGGCATTGACAGAGTTATTAGACGAACTAAAAAAACTTGGAAAGGGTAATCATCAAATGTTTGTTATCGACTTAGAAGATTCTGAATCATTAGATGGCAAAATTGAGCATGTTTTATCAAAACAAGGACCGGTTCATATCCTAGTGAATAATTCAGGAGGACCCCCCGGCGGCCCCTTACTATCAAATGACATCAGTGATTTTGATGCACCATTCAAGAGACATCTACATGCATCGCACATTTTAGTTCAGAAACTTTCACCGCTCATGGTTAGCCAAAAATATGGAAGAATAATTCAAATTATTTCAACATCGGTCAAAGAACCGATTCCAAATATTGGCTTGTCAAATACCCTCAGAGGGGCAATGGCTTCTTGGGCTAAATCCTTGTCACGCGAATTAGATCCTTGTATTACTATTAACAATGTACTGCCCGGATTTACTGATACTGAAAGGTTGGGTAGTTTGGCTAATTCGATTCATGAAAGAACAGGTAAAAGTCAGCAGGAAATCCATAATTCATGGATAGATCAAGTGCCTATTGGTAGATTAATTGACCCTCTTGAAACCGCTTCGGCAATTGTGTTTCTAGCAATGCCCGCTTCGGGAGGAATTAGAGGCGTTTCGCTAGCCGTCGACGGCGGAAGATTGAGAAGTATCTAATCATCGGTACAGATCAAACCAAACGGGGTAATGGTCTGATACATTTGATGAACTAAATGACGAAGAATCTATGCCCCAAGTCCCAACTAATCTTCCACTTAGATCACCAGTTGTAACAATTCTATCATAAGCACAATACGTCGATGATACTGTTGTGTCGGCAGAATCTGGTACAAGCCAAGTATAGCTCGAGTTTCTCATTGGCGATTGCCATAGTTCTTCTGGTGAAGCATAACTACAACCTGCATTATAATCGCCAAGAATGACTATGTCTGGTTCATCAGGATTCTGTTGTTGATAATCTTGCACGACTGTGTGCAATGCATTAATTTCTTCCATAGCGATTGCAGGTTTGGTATGGATTGTGATTAGTGTAAAATTAAATCCAGAATAATTACCGCTTGCATTAAGCATTTCAAAACTTCCGATATACGGTTCTTTTTGGAATAAATCAAACTCAGAATCATTGTATAGTGAATCGTTTATTGGGGAGAAAACTGTAGTATTATAGTAAAATGCATATTGCTCTTGATAAGATGTATCATCTTCTTGCTGACCACTTCGTTCACTCAATTTCATATCCCAAGTATTGTTAGATTGATTATTGATGGCGTCGAGGAACTGATAAGGAACATTTTGGTCTATATCTCTAATCTCTTGTACAGAAACCATGTCATACTGCAAAACAGTATCAACTAAAATATCGATTACTTCTAAATTACTCATCTTAGTCTTACCAAATGTTTTGATGTTGAAAGTCGCTATTCTTGCAACCTCTGAACGATTCAAATCCGGTAAATCTCGAGCATTAGTTTCATTTTCAGTGGGTTGAATTTCTTTTTCATCCCCGTCATCATCCGAATCCACAAAAACAAAAACGGTATTTTCCTCCTTATGAACTATCAAATGTATGGTCATCGGCGCAAGGATTACTATTGCGACGAGACTCAAAGCCTGAAGATAACCGTCTAAAGAACCCATGACTAATGTGCTATATGATTATGTATAATTAATATTCTTGAAAAATAGATTAGAATATGTTAATCATCAACAGGTTATGGCAACGTCATGAACGGCGAAGTTTCTGCAGAGCAGGCTCGTAAGATTCTTGATATGTTGACAGAAGGGAAGGCGCTGGAGAATGTAAATACATCTCTGGCCCTACGATTAATTCCTTTGGCCAGAGAATTAGATGATTCAAAACTTGTGGAACGTCTTCTTGAACATGCTTTGAACGTGTCGCAAGATGATCTTGAGAAGGGTTGGTCAGAATTTGAAATTTTGAAATTAAATGAAGCACCATTAGAAAAGTTTAGTGAACTCGCTTCAAGAATTGACGATTTGATTGATGGAAGTGCGTTATCAGCAGCTATTTTACACCACTTAGGATTAATGTACATGGCTAAATCGGATTATGAAAATGCAAAACTTTTCACAAACCGTTCCATCAGGTTGAGAGAATCAATTGGTGATGAACCCGGAATAGTTTATGGTTTAGCCGTACTGGAGGCTTGTTGTAAAAGAGAAAATCTACATGACCAAGCCATTGTGCACGGAACAAGACGTCTCGAAATTGTCATGAAATTAGAAGATTTGGATGGACAAATCGAAGCACTTAGCGACCTAGCCCATACCCAAGCCACAATTGGAGAATTTGATGCTGCTCAAGATTTATACAATCAATCCTTGAATTTGGCGACTGAAACAGATGATATTTCCGGTCAATTAGTTGCCAGATGGGGACTAGCCGATATTGCAGAAATCGCCGGAGACTATCAAACAGCAATGCTTCAACTTTCAGACAGCCTCCATTCATTTATCGCATTAGGCATTGCTGCTCCGCCCCAAATTAGAGAAAGAATTGAAGCACTTGCAGATTTGCAACAACCTGGCGACAATACTGAATAATAGCACACAAAATTATGAATCGAAAACTATTGGGAGTAATGGTGGTAGTATGGAACATGACATCTTTTTTTCCATAAGCCAAACACCGGATAGTGCTGGAAAAATTCCTACTGAAAAAGAGATGTTTGAAAATTATTTTGAACAACTTATGTGTGCTGATAAACTAGGTTTTGGCTGTGGATGGATTGCACAAGCACACCTATCAACTGAAACTCAGAAAAATAATTCCAACCCAGTCGTTCCACACTGGAAGGGTGAAGTTGGACTATGTACAGATTTCCCGCAGCTTGCAATGGAGAGTTTCAGAAAAACAGAGAACATCAATATCGGGTCTGCTGTAATTAGTATCCTAGCGAGTGGAGGTCCTATTGCTCAAGCGGAGAGAATCGCCAATACTGTTCAATTTCTTTCTATGATCGATGATAAAAGAAAACTGAATATTGGATTTAGTGCTGGAAGATTTGAGTTTATGGCCCGCCCATACGGAATTGTTCCTAGAACTAGTTATGAAAAATCAGCATGGCCAGCGCTCAGAGGCCAAATTTTCATGGAGGCTAGTGAGATTTTTTTACGACTTCTCAGAGGTGATAAGATTAGCAGTTCTGACATAAGAAAAACTATTCTTTCCAGAGATAATTTCCGTAGTGATGAAGATTGGCAAAAAGTTCAATCCGATTATTGTCAAGAAATGGGGACAACTGAGTTACCACAACAAATTGAAATTCCTAACCGATATAATTTCGAGGAGATTTCAATAATTCCAAAGCAATGGAATCGAAATAGGTTGGAATTAATTGCAGGTACTCATGACCCTAGGGCTCAAACCTTCGTCAATAAGTTCATGCCTGTCAAGGTATTCAACCTTTCAATTACCTCACCTGAAATAATAGACGAAACCCACCATAGAATGTCGAAAATCTTCCATCCACTAGGTGGTAAATGGCAGAGAAGAGATATGCCTAGGACCAGTTTTGTATTTCTTAATGACGAGCCAGGTTTGACACCTCAACAGCAAAGTGATGCTGCAAAACAGGAGGCATCTCTGGCCTTAGAAGCGTATTGGAATGCTCTTGAAGGGACTATTGATCCAAATAAAGTAACCAAGGCAGCTAATAATGCATTGATTGGAAATGTTGATGAGATTGCTCAACAAATGGTCGAAAGATTCGATCCAAACGACAGAATTATGGCTTGGTTTGATTTTTTCAACCATGATTCCAAAAGGGTATGTAGAAATATGACTGCATACATGGACAAGGTGGCCCCTATGGTCGAGAAATTATTGGAGGGGGAATGATGCCCGAAGATAGAATGCCTTCTGCCGTGAAAAGTGGCAGACCTGGTAGCGCAATGTACCCAAATTCATCGCTTGGTGAAAATATCGAAGGAATACCTACGGGTAGAGAAGTTGCATGGGAACCATTAGTCGATTACCGAAGGAATGGAGTTTCTGAAACTACTATTCATGGTGCGGTCGCTTGGGCTCATGGAGATGAAGTCATACATTCATTCGGCGGCAATGTTCTTTGCTATGGTCGTTCTATGATGAAACCCTTCATGCTGAAGGCATTTACCAAGGAACTCGAAGATACAACTTGGGAACAAAAAGCAATTTCTGTTGCATCTCATAATGGAGATACTGAACACGTGGCTGCGGCACAATCATTGCTATCAGAATCTGAATGGCCACTGATGTTGACACCATTGGACGTGCCATTGATTCAATTTGGGCGTCAAGTGCGAAGGCCTAGAAGGTGGTATCATACCTGCTCAGGTGAACACTCTGCCATCCTTCATGGGTGTCGCAAAAAAGGATGGAATAGGGCCGGATACACACTTCCATCACATGAAGTATTCAATGCTTACATGGAACAAATCAGAACATATCTTGGAGAAGATTGGACTCCATTGCGAATCGCTAAAGATGGATGTGGACTTCCTACAGTATCCAATACTGTATCAGAACTTGCCCGGATATATGCTGGACTTGTTAGAGATAAAGACGACGATTGGATTTGGGAGGCAATGATAAGAAATCCTGACCTAGTTGGCGGTTTTAATCGCTTAGATTCCACAATTCTGAAAGCTGGAGAAGGTAATGTCATCGCCAAGGAAGGCGCAGATGGTTTGCTAGGATTAGCGATTCAACACCCTGACTATCCTAAGGGTTTAGGAGTGGTGATAAAAATCGCTCATGGCTGGAATTCACAGGCGACATGGTATGTTGCTAGAGCAGTTCTTGGAGTTCTAGGAATTAAACTTCGAAATCCATATCCACTTCACAGACAAAAAGCCTTCATTGTTCCGGGAATTGTTCCAGAAAAATATCTTGATTCATTAGAAGACATTGACACTTGGGATGAGTGGGATCCTGATCAAGATAGATGGTCATATGATATTGAGGTGTGAAATTGCTTAAAATTGAAAATTTCATCGATGGTGAATTCAAATCTTCGATAAATGAAGAATTTTTGGATAATTACAATCCAGCAACTGGTGAAAAGGTGGGTGAAATTTCAAGTTCAGGACCCAGAGACGTTGAAAAAGCAGTTAAGGCGGCAGAAGATGCATTTTTTGGATGGAGTTCTTTGTCGATGGATGAAAGAATTAATTGGTTAGAAAAAATTGGAGACGCACTGGAAGCCAAGAAAGAGGAAATCGCAAAAGTTGAAAGTCTCGATACTGGAAAACCTATATCCCTCGCAAGAAGAGTTGATGCTAATAGATCAATTACTAACTTTAGGTTCTTTGCACAGTTTGCTAAAAATCAAGAAGCGCAAATATTCGAAATGAATGATGCAACGAACTACGTTCATCGAAAACCTGTAGGAGTAGTAGGATTGATTACTCCATGGAATTTACCTTTGTACCTGCTTACATGGAAAATAGCACCAGCACTGGTTATGGGAAATACAATTGTTGCGAAGCCAAGTGAACTTACCCCACTAACCGCAAATCTTTTTGCTAAAACTCTGCAAGAAATTGATTTCCCAAAAGGTGTTTTCAATATTGTTCATGGACTTGGTCCAAGTGCAGGACAAGCAATTCTTGAACACCCAAATGTGAAAGCAATTTCATTCACTGGTGGAACTCAAACCGGCCGAATTGTTGCTAAAATTGCTGCTCCTCTATTCAAGAAATTATCTCTGGAACTTGGTGGCAAGAATGCTACTGTGATTTTAAACGATGCTGACATATTGCAGGCAGCCAAGGGAGCTGCAAAAGCTGGCTTTACAAATTCGGGTCAAGTCTGTCTCTGCGGTTCTAGAATTCTTATTGATGAATCAATCGCAGATGATTTTACCAAACATTTGATTGAAGAAATAGAAGCAATGAAAGTTGGTAATCCCCAAGAGGAAGACACCGATATTGGATCTGTAATTTCACCCCAGCATTTAGAGAAGGTTGAATCATACATACAACTTGCTTTAGAGGAAGGTGGAGAAATTTTAACTGGAGGAAATCGCCCTAAATTAGACAAGGTTAATTCTAATGGAGCATTTTTAATGCCAACATTGATTTCTGGACTGGACATAAAATCACGCACTGCAACAGAAGAGATATTTGGCCCTGTAGTAACATTGCACACTTTCAAAGGTGATGAAGAGGCAATTAAAATGGCTAATTCTACAGATTATGGATTGGCAGGTTCGGTTTGGACAAGTGATTTACAACGCGGAAAAGAATTCTCAAAGCAAATCGATACAGGCATTATGTGGGTTAATACTTGGCTTCACCGTGATCTTAGAACTCCATTTGGCGGGGTAAAAAATTCAGGAGTTGGAAGAGAAGGGGGGCAGTGGTCATTGTCATTCTTTTCTGAAATGACAAACATATGTGTAAAAAATGATTAACATAGATTCAAAAGTAACACAGTGAAGTAATATTCATGTCAGATAGCGAAACTTTGCCGTTATTCGTTCTTCCAATGGTTGTTTTGCCCGGAGAGATTCAGCAACTCAGAATCTTCGAGCCTCGTTATCGACAGATGCTTGACGATTGCCTTCTGGATGAGAAAAATTTTGGATTAATTCTTGACGATAATTTAGACCAATACAATGGATGGAATGGCCCACAACAATTTGGTTGTGAGGTTGAAATAATACATCACGAAACCGTCGGAAGCAATCATTTTGTAGAAATTCTAGGAAAACGCAAATTTGAGGTAAATGAGGTAATTAGTCCTGCCCTGCCACCATTTTCTGATGAAACAATGCAAGATATTATTCCTGAACATGGAATTTATCCTGACCTTGAAACAATCTTAACAAAGATACCAAGTGACAGTGAATATCACAAGTTATACCTGGCAGCCTCTGTTCAATATATTGAGCACGATTTGAGTATAGAGGAAGAAAAGCTACAAGAACTTGAATCTCTTCTAAAAATAATTCTTACGAAAATAGCAAGTAATTTACAAATTGATACAAACATCATTGATGAATGGGTTGAAGGTCAAGTTTCTGTTATTTTTGCAAATGAAAAAGATTTATTGTACAATATTGCTGCTATGACAATTGGACAACTTGATGTTAAATATCGAATATTAAAGGCACAAAGCAGTAGTGAGATTTATGATTTGATTATGGAAAATCTAGTAAATATCGCTTGAATTTCTAATTTCTTTTGTCCAATGGCTTCAAAACATTGAGCCATGTGGACTCTCTATGTCCGTTCATGCAAAGGCGAGGAAGGTTACAACCCATACTTTGCAAGAAATGAAAAGAGCTGGTGAGAAAATAACAATGCTAACTGCATATGACTTCTCTCTAGCTAAACTTGTAGATAAAGCAGGAGTTGACGTTATCCTTGTTGGGGATTCTGCTTCCAATGTAATGGCTGGCCAAGTAACGACTGTTCCTATGACTCTTGATCACATGATTTATCATGCTCAATGTGTAAAAAGGGCAGTTGATAGGGCATTGATTGTTGTCGATATGCCGTTTGGGACGTATCAAGGAAACTCTGCTATCGCTCTTGAATCGGCAATACGAATAATGAAAGAAGCAGAAGGACATGCTGTCAAATTAGAAGGTGGAGCTGAAATTGTTGAATCTATCCAAAGGATTCTGACTGCAGGTATACCAGTTATGGGACACTTAGGCTTAACCCCTCAATCAATCTACAAGTTCGGAACCTACAGTGTTCGAGCCAAAGAAGAGGAGGAGGCAGAAAAGTTAATTCAAGATGCTAAAATTCTTGAGGAAGCAGGATGTTTTGGAATCGTACTTGAGAAAATACCTAGAGAACTTGCCAAAAGAGTGAGTGAATCTATTGATATTCCAACTATTGGTATTGGAGCAGGTCCAGATTGTGATGGTCAAGTTCTCGTTCTACATGATTTGCTTGGAATTACTATGGACTTCTCTCCAAGATTCCTTAGAAGATATCTAAATCTAGCTGACGAAATACACGACGCGATAAGTAGTTACTGTGGCGATGTAAGGTCCGGTGATTTTCCTAATGATGAAGAAAGTTATACATCATAATGCGAGATTGAAAGCCAATATTGCTCCTGCAAACCCCCCAATATTGACTGCAAATGAATGCCACACGCCATACCTAAACGGAGGTAGGTCGAGTCTACCCCAAGAAGTACTTATCCAGACCCAAATCAACAAAGGAAGATAACCCGCGCAAAATAATGCCCCCCAGCCTGAAAACCAAAACATGATGAAGTATGAACCGGGCACTAAAATTCCGAGTGAATATTCCCACCAACGAGATTTTTCATCTCTGAGAAGAATAAAATAAAGAATAGGGGAAAGTAAAATTGTGCCTAGCATTGCTGCTTGTGGAGGTGAAGGCCAATTAACGATAGGTGTTAGGAAACTCTCTGATAAAAAACCCAGAATCACACCTATAAATGCTGGAGCAATGATATGTCTAATACCTGTATCAAAGTCAAGTGCTGAAGGCTTTACGACAGGAATAGTTTCAGAAACATCTGAGTCAGATGTTTCCAAGTTCTCAGGCATCAGGGCTTCCTCCATAACTAAGGCAAAAGGTGAACATGTTTGAGACTTCTCTTCAACAACATATAGCCGATTAGGATATATCCCTACACCTAGTGCCGTGTAACATGACGAGAGGTGAAATCGTTGCTGGATGTCTGGCCCCTCACCCACCGCACTTGGTATATGCAGAAAATCCTCCCCAAAATGAGCCCACGGCTGAAGGTGGTTGGGAGCAATTAAGGTGGGGCTATGAGAGACTTAGAGAGTCATTATCTGAAGTTGATTATGACGTAATTGTTATTCTATCTCCGCATTGGCAAACATATATCGGAACACATTTTCTAGGATTGCCCCATTTCAAAAACCTATCAGTAGACCCAATTTTTCCAAACCTATTTCGATATAATTATGACTTAAATATCGATGTTGATTTGTCAAAGCAAATTTGTGATAAAGCTGAAAAAGCAGGTTTGACTGTTAAAATGATGAATAATCCTGATTTTAGAATTGATTACGGCACTATAACAACTGGTCATATGTTCAATCCAAAATGGGATAAACCGATGGTGGTCATCTCTAGTAACCGATCTAGCGCTTACTACTCAGTTGATGTAATGCAAGAAATGATGATGGAATTAGGTAAGGCAACCAGAGAAGCTATTCTTGAAAGTGGCAAGAAGGCGGTTGTATTAGCCAGCAACTCACTCTCTCACAGACATTTCACGACCGAATCTGAAGTACCTGAAGACATGAGTAAAGAGCACATTACCAGCCATGCAATGCATCTTTGGGATATGCGTATGATAGAATACATGCGTACTGGTCAAAGTCAAAGGATAATTGATGAAATGCCAGAATTTACTGAGCAAGCGATTGCTGAAAGTGACGGAGGTGGTTTTTCATGGCTACTATCAACCCTAGAACTTCCTACCTATCCAGCAATACTACATGGTTATGGAACTATTATTGGAACTGGAAATGCAATCGTAGAATGGCCTGTTTACAGATACAAGGAGGGAGATAATTGACTGGCGAATTAATAGATTCTTTTGTCGTTCCCGTACACCCACATACTGTTCTCGCTCCTGATAAAAATGCGGGATGGGGTAAACTTCGAGCCGCCTTCGATGTGGCAGCAAAACGAATCGAGGATAGTGGTGCTGACCTTTTAATCATCTATTCAACTACATGGCCTAGTATCATCGGCCATCAAATTCAAGCAGATCCTAACCCGCAGTGGGTAATGGTTGACCATGACTTTCACGACCTAGGTTCAATTGATTATTCGTTTAACATCGACGCTGAATTTGCTCATGCGTGGGATGAAGCAAATAAGCAGAGAGGTTTGCAAAGCCGAACTGTCGCATACAACGGATTTCCCATAGACGTAGGTTCAGTGGTCGCCTTAACACTACTAAATCCAGAAAATAAAATTCCGGCAGTTATTGTTTCATCAAATGTTTATTCTAACCGTAGTGAAACCACTGTTCTGGCTAAAGCGTGTTTGGATGTGATAAAAAATACCGGAAGAAAAGCCGTAGCTGTCGCTGCAATGTCATTATCAAACAGGATGTTTACTGAAAATATTGAACCTAAAGATGACCGAATTCACTCTCTCAAAGATGATGAATGGAATAAGAAAATTCTCGAATTCTTAAGTGAAGGTCGTTTGGAGGATGTAAGCCAATTATCCAGAACTATTCACAAGCAAATTAGAGTTCAAAAAGTTGTAACCTTCAAACCTATGTGGTGGCTTTCTGCTATGAACAAAAATCGAAATAACCTAACTGGTGAAGTCCTTGCTTACGAAGCCCTACATGGAGCAGGCGGTGCGGTCATCCATCTAAATCCGACACCTTCCGGTGTTGGTGAAAAAGAGTATGATGAGGACGACGTTGAAATTTTCACTGGCGAGAGAGGAGTTCTAGACTCAGATGATAATTCTGAGGATAAGCAAGAAATTAACCAAATAAACAAACATAATCACGGTCCAAAACTTTGGGATCCTACCGAAGCAGAAGGTTCAGTCAATACCGACAGTGCACCCAAACCAGTTGGTGCTTATCCACACGCAAGGAAGGTTGGTGACTTGATTTACCTTTCAGGAGTTGGCCCTCGACAGCCAGGAACAAATGAAATTCCTGGGGGCCCTATTCATGATGAGAACGGTATTCCTCAGGAATATGATATCAAAGCACAAACCAAAGCCGTAATAGATAATATCACTCAAATACTTGAGGAAGCGGGTTCTTCGATTGATAAAGTTCTAGATGTTACTTCATTTCTCATCGACATGGATAGAGATTTCCAAGGATATAACGAGGTTTGGGCTGAAACACTAGGTAAAGTAGGGCCGACAAGGACTACTCTTGCAATAAGAGCCTTACCGACTCCGATTGCAGTTGAAATGAAAGTTATCGCCAGCGTGTAAACGTTAAATTTCGTGGTTTGATACGAAATTTATTCAGTAATCAATAATTACTTTCATTTATACGAATAAACTAAACATAGGGTTTTTACTTGAATTGGAAAGTTTGGAGGTGATAATATGGACATCAAATCAACTACTGACAAGTTGTTAAAAGGCGATATTTCAGGAGTTGTATCCGATGTTAAATCAACGATTATGAGATCTCTAAGTCTCGTCGGAGTTATCATAGTGACCGTTGCTGCAAGTATCGGTTCAGGGTTATTTGTTCTCCCTTCATTTGCAGCATCAGTAATGGGTACCGGAATTTGGTTAGCATTCTTACTAGCAGGAATTGTGTTTTTACCCGGAGCATTATCTAAATCAGAGTTGTCTTCGGCAATGCCAGTTAATGGCGGCGCCTATGTATATTTAGAACGCTCATTTGGACCTTTGATTGGAACAATTAGTGGACTTGGTCTTTGGGCCTCCTTTTTGTTGAAATCGGCCTTTGCTTTAATCGGGTTTTCAGCATACATGTATGCTGTGACCAATTATCTCGACATTACTACTAACTCTACTTTTGTAATTATGTCGGCTTTAGTACTAATCACTATTCTAAATATCTTAGGAGTCAAGAAAGTCAAAGCATTCCAGACACCTATTCTTGCATTAACTACAATTTTGATTCTAATTATCTGCGTGATTCAATTATTCGATGCAAGTTTTGATTTCTCTAGACCCATGGATGGTGCTATTGATGTAACCAAAAATGACCCGGTTATTGTTGCTGAAGCCGCCGCACTTGTCTTTGTAGCCTACGCAGGAATATACAAAGCAGGAGCATTAGGCGGGGAAGTTAAAGATCCGGAAAAAAATCTACCTTATGGAATGCTAATCTCATTACTTTTGATCACGCTACTTTACGTGTTTGTAACATTCATTATGATGGGTGCTATAGAAAATGAATGGTGGCTTGATTCTAATAATAACCCTAGAGAGGACCCGATTTTTGCTTTTGTAGATACGGTTGCCTCAACTGAAATTGGTATAACAATGGCACTTCTAGCATTCTTAACAATGATTTCCGGTGCGCTATCGGGTTTACTGGCAGCGTCAAGATTTTTATTTGCAATGGCAAAAGATTGCTTATTGCCCAATTCTCTTAGTGAAACAAATGAGAAGTTTGGAACCCCACAATGGTCTATAATTCTCACAGGCGTAGCAATGGGGATATGTATTCTTACTCTGCCGGTTAAGGACGTTGCTAAACTAGCATCAGGGTTTCAAATAATGGTAATAGTCGCACTAAATGCTTGTGTTATTATTCTAAGAAGGGATAGTGGAAAAAATAATTGGTATCAACCATCTTTCAAATCACCTATGTACCCATTTATCCAGATTTTTGGCATTATAGCTGGTGCAATTTTAGTTTATTTAATGGGCTCTAAAGCCATTATAGGCGCTGCTGCTGCCCTTATAATTGGATTTGCAACCTACAAAATATACGGTGAGAAAAATTATCAATCTCAAATTTCAACCAATAGCGAAAGTGAGTAATCAAGAAATCCTAACCCAAGAACCATCCGGATTGACGTTCCAATACTGAACTTCTTCGCTTATATCTACGTACCAACCACTAGACCCTTGTACAGTTCCGGGAACTGCTTGCATTACACCTAAACTCGCTGCTTGAGCAGCTAGTTTCTTCTTATCTGAATCAGAGATTACAGGGTTTGCATTTCCATTATTTTGGGATTCAGTCTCAATGTCCTCTTCTTCATAATCATCTTCTTCATATTCATCATAATCAAAATCATCATCATCGAACTCATCACCAATCCAATCTTCATCATCAATTCCTTTGGCTCTACGAACCAAAACTATCAGTGTAATAAGAATCAACCCAAGAAGGAAACCAGATATGGACATAGCAGTATTAGTAGAACCAATTGCTCCACCAAATAAAACAGATTCAACATCGAAAAAATGCTGCGCGAACAAACCATTCCAGGAAATAGTACATGATCGATCAAGACCTGACTTACTTATGTCAATTTCCCAAGTATCACCGGTAACGAAATTTGAAGAGCCGGATGTACAACTTATTGTGGTATTCTCTGGTTCTATCTCAACTGTATTTCCATTACTATCAATTCCGTATATCTTTAACAATCCTTTATCGCCTTGCTTATACTCTGACTTATCGGATGAACCGAATAATTGTATTACTTCTCCAGGATTAATCGTCAAATCAATCATTATTTCTGCATTGTCTTGAATCAGAACCAAATCATACTGCCCCGCCTTCTTTCCTGTAAATGACCAGTAACCACGGCCAGAGGTAGATGGCTCAAATATCCCAGTCTCATTTTCCATCGTAGTGTAAACATTTTCAGCAGGTGCTAAATTTTGCCTTGAATCTGCAATTTGGATAAATAATTCTGACGTCACGCCAGCATTGACTGTTAATCCATCATCGAAATCTGTAATTAAGGTTCGAGCATCTCCCGCAGAAACACTAAGTGTAACTATGGAAAAAATCCCTGCAGCATTTGCTTGAATCTCATGGCTTCCAACGGTTGTTGGAACCCATTTGCTTTCAGATAAAATCATCTGTAATGTTGAATCTTCACCATCAATAGTCCAATTCAATCCAATATCTTCTAACTGATTCCCATAAGAATCAAAGAATTTTGGATTGAGATCAAATGCAATATCTACAGGAATTTCCATACCTTGTCCATCCAGAGTAATCTGTGAAAGGCGCCCAAATCCAACCTCAAACTGAATAGAACTGTCAAATCTAATATCCGTCGTATAATCATACCATGTTGATTCAAATCGCCAAAAGCCTGTAGAGTCAGGAACCAAAGAAGACCATGTTTCATAGTGCGTTAATGCTGATGAGTTGCCAACTGCGGTAGTGATTGTTGCATTAATAGGCCACTCGTTACCGGCTAAATCTACAGCAAAAACAGATAATGAGGATTGTTGGCCAGCAGAAATTACTGGTGGAGATAACTTAATCTTAGTATCGATAGCAGTACCATGCTTAACCAAAACTGTCTGTGTTGAAGTGATATCAAAGTCGGTCACAGTAATATCTTGAAAACCTTCAGTCATGGGTGTCCAGAAAACTCGTCCATCATCTTGACTAAGACTTCCTGAGGTTACTGAAAAATTGGAGATGCTGGGGGTTATTGTCCCAGAATAGCCTAAATTATCGGTTCTAAAACATGTCAACTCGTATATCTCTCCGGCGGTGAAATAATCTGGAGAGGGTATGATTCTCAATTGTGAAGTAGTTGCGTCTGAAGGAACCACTCTAATTACTCCAGTTCCGGAGATACCACTGGCAGATACCGTGACATTCCAATAACCAGGATGAGTCGCAAAAAACCATCCAGTACTGTTCACAGTCCCATTCTCAACACTCCAAACTTTAGGTCCTGCAAGATTACTAGACATTTCAAATCCGTTGATGTCAATCAATGTTGGTTCTAATTTTACTATTCCACCGCTCTGGATTTGCATACCAACTGGGAAAATAAATTCATGTGGATTTCCTGCAATCACTTCTATCGTTTTTGATGTCTCCATTTGATACAGTCTTGCTACAACATGGTAATCTCCAATATCTTGAGGCACCCACTGTGGAGTTCCTTGACCGATGTAGTCTCCGTCGACTGTCCAAACTGCATCCAATGTTGGTTTATGATTTCCTCGTGCATCAATGAGATTGGCTGTTAAAGTATTGGGTACTAACACATTTGCGTAATCAAATGAAATTTCGATAGATTGTCCAATTCCAGCTTCAACTGTCATGTTATACACAGTGGAAAGAGTTCCGTGACTTGCTTGTATTGAAATCACTCCCGAACTCCAAGGATAAAATGTGCCATCATCAGTAATAGTACCATTTGTCGATGACCATGAAACTTCTCCGGCTACAATACTATTCACAGAATCATAAAGTGTAGCAGTAAATGTGATTACTTCATCTGCGGTCATCGAAAGTGCTGGAGATGAAATATCGATTCTAACTGCTGAACTGTTGTAATAAACCTCTTGCTGCTCTTCAAATTCAACAACTGAATCAGTATACGGAGAAAATAATCCAATTAAGAATAGTACAATTATTGTGTGTGCTATTAATTTCTTCACAACAATCCCTCGTATTTTTAGAATCCCAAATTTTTCAATCAAGCTTAATCGGTCCACTCAACCCATTCTGACTGCCCAGACTCACGATAGTACCAAGTTTCATCATCGGCTTGGCCCCATTCAGTTCCATCTTCCTCAACTCTGTAGTCTACCATCCAATCATCTTGACTATCTTCTACTGCTTCGGGCTCTTGAGGTTTAATCGGCTCAGGTTTTGACGGTGGTCTAGCGGGAGGCATTGCGACTTGAGGAGCAACTGTTGCGGTAGATGATACCGCTTGGTCAACATCATAATCAAATTCATATTCATCATCTTCATCATCATAATAATCTCGATCTCTTCGTATGTACCTAAATCCAACTGCTAGAATTGCTAATGCAATTAGAATAATCATTCCAGCCCCAACATAGTACAGCGACCCACCAGCAGCAAAGAAACCGGCAAGGTTTCCATCAACTGTGTAATTAACTTGCTGTGAAACCGAACCTATTGTAATAGTAGCGGTCTGCTTACCCTCTTCAAGTGTTTCAATGTTCCAGACACCTTGTCCTTTGTAGGTTACATCGCCTCTACCGCTTGCATCAACACGTGAGGTGGAGGAAGGAACGTCAATTATATTCCAATATTCATCATAAGCGATAACTGAGATAGATAAACTTTCCAATTGTTCCAAAGAGGTCTTTGAAACGTTGACATCAATATACTTTGGATTAGATAAAGATAGTACGTTAACGTTTACTGTATCTGTGCTGGCACCAAATGTTGCGGATAATGTATAATTGCCACTGACTCTACCATTGAAGATGTACTCTGCTTCATTGCCTGTGGAGTTGATATTATATGGTATGCCATCATTCTCTTTCCAATCAACAACTTGAGGGAATTTATTTCCATCAGAATCATATCCGAAAACAAGTAAACTTACTTCATCTCCAGCATCTTGACTGTCTGCAGAAGCGGTAATTTCAACATACAGAGCATTACCATTGTTTACATCAATATTGAAACTCTGAGTCAAATTTTGCGCTCGTTGATTCACAGCATATGCATAGATTTGCCAGTTGCCACTTTCAGTTGCTTCCCAAACCATTGCATTAAGATTCAGTTGCGAGGTAATATCTGTTTCTTCACCGCTGGACAGGTTTACTAGAATCCAAGTGATGATATCAGAATCAAAACTATTGCCATCTGAGTCACTCAATTGAGAAGAGAACACAACCCATTCATCGGCAGTAATTGTGAACTTATCGTTAACTTCTGCATAATTAAAACCATTGAAATCTATTGCAGAAATAATGAAATTCTCTAAATCACCTCTAGAAACCATAACCGAGATTTGGGCTTCTTGTGTAATTCCATCTTCGTCATAATTCGCTCTAATTGTGTAAGCAATATTTGACTCATGGACTGGTGAAAATCTAGTTTCTGTTGAATTCGATGTTTTAGATAATTCAGACATATTTGCCCATTGTGGATGTTCTATTGTCCAATCAATTTGAGGATACCAGACATTTCCTTTGGCATCATAAGCCTTAATCTCAGCATCGATACTCTGATCTGCAGTTAAGTTAAACATCCAGTTATTTGCGACATCGTCATT
>MDTE01056070.1_pt1 | contig 30029 bp, 38 predicted proteins | sample 811231 | NCBI WGS metagenome assembly MDTE01 (sample SAMN05326651, study PRJNA326480) | marine metagenome | isolation source: seawater | place: Indian Ocean: Red Sea | collected 2010 | reverse complement strand
GTATGGTGATGCTGAGTCAACAGTATCAATCTCAGTCTTAACTGTTATATTAGTACCACTAGCAGTACCAGAAGGTTCTGCTGACATCTGATACGTGAATGTGCTATTCGTTGCAGATGTAACAGTAAATGAACCATTATAAAGTCCAGCATCAAGTTCAGACTGTGGACCTTGTGAACCAGTAACACCAGAAATATTAATATTAACACCAACAGAGAATCCATGTGCTCTTGCACCACCTGCCTCATCTACAGTATATGCTGTAGCAGTTTGTCCATTTCTAATAATAGTAGAAACTTTATATTCATCTGAAATCGGACCAACGATTCTGTTTTCTTCAACCCTTGCTTGAATTTGGTCAGCAGATGGATCACCAGATGTATCAGGAATTGTTGCGAATGCTTTAGATATCTTCTGATAATATATGTCTAAGTCAGTTCTTGTAAGAATACCATCAACAGCAGAATAATCTGCATTAGGAACATTACCATCAGAAATAAGAGTTGATAATGGATTTAAACCATCAGCAAACTCAAAACATGTAAGTCTATGGTGTGAATACTTAGGTGCTAATGTTGAAGTAGAATCAGGTTTGAAATATACTCCTTCTTCTGCACCATCGAAGAATGAGAATTGCCAGAAGTAAGTACCACCAGTTACCTTGAAAATTGCTGATCTTGGTGGGACTTGTGCTTCGTTAAGAATACCACCTTGAGTAAAGGTAGTAGGATATGGAACATATTTTGGAATTATTTTAGTTCTTCTAAGGTCTGTACCAACAACAGAACAACCTCTAGGTACAATAACACCACCTTCGACTGAGTTATATTTGTATAATACATTATTGGAAGATGTTAAATCAAGGTTAGAGTTAGCATCTATAGGTGGAATATTAGTATAAAGAACTTCACCAGGACGGTTATCAATAATATATTCAGCAGGATATAGCATGATGCTAAAGGCATCAAATTCGTCGTTTGCTAATCCAACTCTATATGAAAATCTTGCTACCTCAAGAAATGCTCGTTGCAATGTCTTAAAAGGACGCAATGCTGAGTTACCCCTGTTATCAATAGCATCAGAAGCATCGAAATCGTCAGGGTTAACATAGATAATACGTCCTGTTCTGGACGTAATAATATTCTTTAGCCTAGTTAGTGACATTACCTATTCGCATTCCTATATGGTTATTTATCTCTGTGCTTTATGAAGTAGCACCAAATACTCTAGTTGTAAATGCAGTAGAAGCATCTTCAAATCCAACAAGACTGAAGACGTTATTTTGAGTTGCACTTTCGACTATGAGATTCTCACCAGGTCCAATAACGATAGATGTAATTCTATCAATTTCGTTGTTCCCATTGCTGACATCTTTAGCAATATACTCTGTTCCTGCTAAAGCAGTTTGAGCTACGGCAACACTACTTACTGTTGCAGTAGTACGAGTTCCTGTATTTGATTTAGGAACATCTCTAAATGTATCTGTTCCTGCAAAAGCAGCAGATCCAGTTCCTAAAATCACTTTAAGCGAAGTACTATTGTAACTACGAACATAACCATAAGGACCAGCAGTTTGAGCAGTCACAGTATAAGTCGTTCCACTATAAGTAAATCCATCAGTAGAGTTTACCCATGTTCCTTCTTTATCATAGATATACAATTCAGTATAAGTGTATGATGAAGAAGTATTCAACAGACGATTAGCTCCACCGTAACCTGAGTTAGCAGCAGTTCCAGTTGTTCCTTCATAAAAGTATAACTGACCTGGTAAACTTGTGTTAGCAGTAAAGTCATATGTGACATGAGCACCTGCTTGACCAGGAGTTCCACTTGCTGTTCTACCAGTAGTGTATTCTGTTCCATCATCAGAGTTACCAGCAGTACCATCAGGACCCCACTCACCATTAACAGTAGTAGATAGACTAAAATCTAAACCTGACATTGATGCGTCAGAAACATCAAATTTATAAGTTCTGTCTCCAAACACAGTAATATCTTCACCACCACTACCTGAAACACCATCATTAATAAACATATTATAAGATGTTCCACCATTTGTTGATAAAACAAAATCATTAGATGCTGCTCCAACACCACCACTGGATACAGTTGCACTAGCACCACCAGTTGATGATACACTATCACCTGCAGCAAATTCAGATCCAGATCCATTAATCGTAGAAGGACCAACATAAAGAACTACACTACCCTGTCCAATAAGAGCACCGTAAATTGTAGTTGTAGAAGTATCACCACCAGTTCCTTTTGTAAGTGTTTCAGCAACAGCAAAAGTTCCTGTTACAGATTCAACAGTTATCTGACGAATAGCAACAGATTTAACATCAATCTCAGTAGTTGGTGGAACATAAAATGATTCAAAATAAAAACTTTTCTCACCATCAGTTGATGTAAGTTTAGTACCTGCAAAAAGATCAGCAGATAAAGGTAATGGAGTATTTAATGTAACTCTATAATCTGTAATTAAGTCACCTGGATGCAATTTATACGTCGCTGCATCGAGTGTTAAATCTTGATCGTAATCTTTAATTGCAACATCATATGCTGCTCCAGTTCCATCATTTGCAATAGTTAACACTGCACTAGCTGATGAATTAATCGGTGCAGAATACAAAATGGTGTTTGTAGTTGCTGCTGGTTTCGATTGTCCTAGAAGTCCTTGGTCTGCCATTTTGAATAATTAGAATCCTGCGTAAAAGAATTGTTGTAGTCGGGTTTGTCCCGTTAAGTTGTTTGCTCCAATACCTGCACCAAAAGTAACATCTTCAAGAGCAACGTTTTGAGTTGATAAGAGCGTAGCATCTGCATCTGGAAACTTAATGTTCCTGTCAGCAGTTATGTTACTAGTATCTATAGTAACTTTAGATTGTTGTCCACCACCTGCTGCTGGTTTTTGGAAACCTGAAGTGACTAGAAACTTATTCTCTAAAGTTTGAGTTGCCTTATCAAGAACAATAACGTTAGTATCACTAACAGTAGTATTTAGGTCATCAGTTGATGGGAATCCTAACTTTCTATTAGTTGCTGTATTAAGATTAGATAAGTCAAAATTTAATTTTTTAGTTATATCTGTATCATCAGCAAGAATCAAATTCTTAACTGTTTTATTTTCTAAAATCTGAGTTGCATCAGTTCCTACTAAAGTAATATTTGTATCAGGAACTGTGATATTTCTATTTGCTGTTAAGGCAGAAGAATCAAATGTTGCTTTAGAAGTTGAATCTGCAGTAGCAGCAAGTTTTGGATTAACTAAAGTTTTATTTAAAGTAGTTTGCTCTGCTTTAGTATCAAGTAATGTAGATACTGTTGCAGTTGGTTCAGCAGTTGTAGTTACTGTACCAGCATCAGGTAAGAAATATGATCTACGTGCTCCTGAAGTAATAGACCAGTTAATCTGGAATATTGCTTCCTCAGTATTATCTGTAATAACAAAATTATCTTCATCAATAAGAATAGTCTTATTGGTTAATGTTTGTGTAGTATCAGAACCAACTATTGTTGTTCCACTACCAGAAGTAATTGCAGGAAATGTGAATATACGTGTAGCCGTTCCAGTTCCTACGTTACTTACTTCAAATCTCGCTTTCGGTCCTTGTGCGTCTGTTAAAACAAAAGCAGAGTCATCAATTTCAAATTGCCCTGTTACTTTAACAGAACCCGAACCTTTTGGTGAGAATACTATATCAGCATTATCAGCAACATCATCAACAGCAGCGATATACAAAGATGTACTCGTTGCACTATTGACAATTCTAGACATATAAAATCCACCATCACCAAACGCAATACCTAATTGATCGTATGCTGATTGGTACAATCCACTGTCCCTATCAAGGTCAAAGGAGAGACCAGGGTTCGCTTTGGTTCCCTGTGCCACTCCTTTGAATAATTGATTTACTTTTGCTTTTCTATTAGGAATCAATGGGTCAGAAACTACCACTGGAAGAATTGCTTCTCCAGATAAATTAGCATCTGATATTGTCTCTAACTGAGATATCTTTTTAGTTCCCACGGAATAATCACACTATTGGCTACTTGTCTATTTATAACGAAATCAGTCTGATAAACGCACTTTCGATTGCTCTTGATTCAACAATAAGTTATACAAATCACTTGCTTTTTCTAAACAATCACTATGGTACTTAATCCAACCTTCAACTTCTGATAATAACTCCTCATATGCTTCTCCAGGAGAAACATTATTATCTCCAATATAATCACCTATAACTTCATACACACGCTCTCTTCTATCAGTTCCTACAGGATCTATTGGTAGATTAGGAACTACTCTCAATTCAGTCATTTGAATGTGCCTCCTTAATGTCATTGTGTAATCGTTCGACAGCATGTAGTCTTGCTATTGCTGCCTTAGCTTCAGGAGTTTCCTCCCATTCCCAAGTCGATAGACGACCTTTTTTGTCAACTGTCTCAAATGTTTTTTTCATAGAGTTTCTTAATTAACGTTTTGGTGCGTTTTTTGAGTTGACGCAAACGAGCAGACGCTAACTTCGATTTGAAGTTGCGTCCTTGCTTTCTAGGAGTTTCATGGCGTTTAAGACGCATTGGTCTGCCTCGTTTACCAGAGTATTATAAGGTATTTATGCTGAGGTGTCAACTTGTGCTTCTTCGGGAGTATTTTCCATAAATCCCTTCCTGAAATCCTCTACTTGATCTAAAATCTCCTGATCTACAGGAGGACCAGATTGTAAAACTGGTGATAATAAAGCAACCGCACCATTTGGACTTTTAATTCTCCAAACGGTACGGTTTCTTTCTGTCATTGTCAGAAGAAAAGGCAGGTTTGAAACTGCCTCTTCTTCTGTTATATCCTGAATATCAGTCATATATGGTAAGTGTTTCTTCTTTTAGGTTTTCGCTGAGAATTGCAATAACCTCTGCGAATCCTTCTGTTCCCTCTGAGTCAAACTTGAAGTTCACATCTTGTGTGTAACCTTCTTCATCAAGCAAGGTAACCTGTCTTTTTGATAGGTTTACGAATACATGCTCAAGAACGTCAGATGGTGCTTGTGTAGAGTTAGACATGGTATGCCTCGTTGTTTACTTTCATAGTATAGCAGAGTCCTATGCGGTTGTCAAGCGAACCGCATCTGCCACTGTGACAGAAAATAGATTGTCCGTCACTGGCAGGTTATAGGAAGATCGGGTGGAAGTCAAGGAAATTCTATATCCCTTAACATCTGATGGATTAATTTGGGTATCCCATCCACCAGAAACCACTGTACGTATCCCAGTCATTTTCTTAGGTGTTGAATTTTCTTCAACATTTATCAGTTGTAATAGGTGTGGTGTCACCATTTCAATTGAATTATCAGCAGTAAATGATAGTTCTACAGCACTCATAGTCTGTTGATAAGAAGAATTCTCAAATAAATGTCCTGTTATCTTAGTAGAAATAGATGCGACATTACACTCTGCACCTTGCAATTCAAACTTAGCACCAACAACATTCATGTCAAGATCAGATCCAAACTTAATAGTATTCTTCTGTGGTGTAGTAGATCCAGCACCTTCAGCACTAAGGAAAAACCCACCACCAACTTCTATATGACAGTTACCAGTTACCTTTAAATGATAATCACCATCAATAGTCCTAACATAACCACCATTGACCAATTTACAATCATCACCATGAACTTCTTGAGTCAAAGCACCTGCATATGAAATATGATCTGCTACTAACCCACCAATATCACCCTTTTTACCAGTTTTTTCATCTACATATTCCTTTACTGTTGCCTCAATTTCCTCAGAAGTAAGAGATTCATACCTATCTGGTGGCAAATCTTTTCTTAATTGATCTCTTATCTGCTTCTCATAAAGATGAGCATCATTAAATGAGACTGATGTATGAGTTGTACCATTTGATTTCTTATGAACTTCACCCTGACGACCAGGAGTTCCAAGATATAGTTCATATGAACCATTCAAATAATTTTTACTACTGGTGAGATATGGATCTGCTTCGTCAAACATGGTACCATACACATCCTTTACTGTATTAGTAATACCATACAAGGGATACCATCCAACGGACGATGTTGTTCCTGAAGACCTATTACAGTTACTACTTGTAAATTTGGTCAGTAGTTTCATTAATCCAGTAAGATTAGTGTTTACTGTCTCAAAAAGGTTTGTGTTTAGTTCGTATATACCACTGCCTTTCTCCCATTCATCAATAATCTTAGTTGCTTCCCCAATGCCACTAACAGTAGTTTTAACACTCTTAGTAATATCACCAACACCAGTTACAATACTAGCAGCATCCTTAACTATATCTGCAACAACAGTATCAACCGTTTTCTTAACTAAAGTGGGTTTATCCTCAACACCTGCTAAGAAGGTATCAAGATAAGCATTGATCGTTGCAAGAGGTGTTGCTTTATATGTGGCAATATTAGCATCTAAAGCACATAATGACGTTAATATCTTAGTTACTTCTGCCTGAATAATATTATAAGAAGTAAATGGTAACCCAGTAGAACTCTGAAGAATATTCTCTACTTTAAGGTTAGTTGCCAAATTAGCAACTGATTGACGCATAGCAGATATTACTTGTGTAAAGATAACATTTAAGTAATCATCAATCTTCTTAGTTAAATCTTCTTTCTTAACATATGAACCAATAACAATATCTAAGTAAGTATCTTTGTCTATCTTAACAAGATTTGCTGAAGTGTTAGCAAGATCCTCTATTAGATAAGACATTTTGTACTCTAATGTCTTCCAAGGACCACCAACACCATGAGCAGCAGGAATAAGTTTAGTAGGAGTTGAAGGTTTAATAGGATTAGTTGTTCCACCTAGTATACCTTTCTCTGATCCAATATTCTTAGGAGATCCACTACCACCAGTATTAGTAAGTTTACAACCAGGAATTGCAACAGTATTATTACCAGACTGTCTTAATGGTGCAGTTGGATTAACAACATTTCTCTCTGCTGGATGAACAGCAGAAGAATTAACAGAAGTTCCAGCAACTAAATCCTGATCTGTAAATGCAAAAGAAGACTGTGTTTTAGTAAGATCTGACTTATTAACACGCATGACACCCAATACCATAGGCATCTGTGCCATCTCACCATCTAAGAAAAATCCTAAAACTATTGCTCCAGGTTGTAACTGTCCTGTAGATTCTCCTTGTCCATTATTACCTGCTTGGGATGTATGTTGTAATACTGTTGCCCAAGGTAATCCATCAGTAGGAAGATCTGCAACAGTACCACCATCAAAGCTTGTGTAGTATCCAAGAACACGAACTTTTACACGACCCAATTCCATTGGATCTTCATTATCCTCTACTTCACCAACCCACCAGAAAAAACCATCCTTACCGACAAAGGACGTACCATTCTCGTTAACTATACCATCAACCAGTTCCATCTAATTCAGGCTTTTTTATTATTTATCCCTGCATAGGACTGCCTGTTCTCCACCTTTCTTGAACGTATACTCCAGTTGTTTGTTTTACTAAAACTTTATGCTTATTAATTAAGATTTTTTTAGCTGCAGTCATTTCAGTGGAATAAAAAATCATTGGTTGTTCATGTAATCCCGAATCTCCACTCATGACATTTTCCTCGAATAGATACTATCCGAACGAACTAATAATTCGGTAAAGTATTCCATTTTTCTTGGATGAACTGAAGAAGGATTTTCTGCTATTGCTTGTTTGATAGCAATCATTTCTACCCATTCCTCATCAGTGAGTTTCTCCACAACTCTCTCAGGATGTCTGTAAGTCATTGTTCGATTTGATGCTTCAGACTATTTTATAATGGAATGTCAGGAAAAGCAAGTATTTCTAGATACTTTTACCAATATCTAAAGGTTGTCCTTATATTTCCTTAGCCTACCCTAATAAAACGGTACAAATAAGGAGACCCCCATACAACGTTGTTGTTGGAGTCAAATCCTTGATCTTTACAATGAAGTTTGTCACCATATAGATGAATTTCTGAAACAATACGGTTTCCTCTATCCCCTCGACATCTCTCACTATCCAATTTTCCATGCCAAGAACCATCCTCAAAGAGGAATAACATATCACATTCTTCATTCCTTGTCAAGTCTAAGCGATAGTTCTCCATGATTACCTTATCTTCAAAGACCTTTATCTTATGTCTTTTCTGTCTATAAGGTTTTTCAGGACCATCTACACGATAAAAATTTTTTGATTTGTACCAATCCTCCTCTTTTTCCCATATAATCTCAGTCTGGGCAAAAGAGTGGGGATTGGATTGTGCTTGTTGTCTATTCGACCAATGACCTAACAAATAGTCATCAATCGTCATATACTAAACATTCTGGCTCATCAGGATGCATCTCACAGAATAATTCAATAGCATTAGGATCATGGTGATCTCCTGCTTCTATCTCATCATGATGATGCTCTGCATAAACTTCTAATTCATGCAACTCCTCTTTAAAATGGCGACGAGCAGCTGGATTTGTTTGAGGATCCTCGATAATAGCTATGTCTGCTGCAATATGGTCTTCGATAGTTTTCATAATGTTTCTCTCCGTTACTAATAGGTAACAATACTATTTATCTCTAAGAATCGAGTCTTTGAGTAATGTCAGGGTTGTACTAAACTTACTACCTTCTGCTTCAGTGGAATGAGTTACCGTTGAAATAAGGTATTTACCACTGTATTTTTTATCCATCTGGGTCTTTTGACCCATTTTAAAAGTTGCTGGTATGTTGAGTTCAATACCAGAACCAGCATATAAGTCAAGGTTTCCAGGTACATTAATACGCAGTTGTATATTAGTAAGTGTTTCCATCCTCATATACTGATATGCTTCCAAGTCAGCTAATTGCTGATAGTTTGGTTGAGCATTATCAACAAACTTAGGATCAAATACTTGATTCGGTAACATTGTATATCGAACTCGTCTAGGTTTCAATACTTGTTTTTGAACGCTAACATCCATCTGTGTAATAGGATCAACAGTCATTTTACCATTAAGATGTGACATCTTTGACCACATACCCTCAATAGTATAACGAGTATCATCAGTTGTTGTATCTTTACTCAATCCCATCTTAGATGATGTAATATTAACTGGATCAAACCCAACTGTATATCCAGACCATGTACCATTTCTCAAACTTCTTAAAATATTTTTTTCTTCAGGAAAAGCAAGACCTTGAAAAGTAAAAGCATCTAAGACTTCATCATCCATTTGTTTAGCACTCATAGCATATGTGTACATCCTAGGTACACCAGTGATAAAGTTTGTGTCCTCATCTTTTGGTTGATTATTAATATCATCAATTACTTTGTCAATAGATTTAAAATGATAACCTAACCCATTCTCATAAAAAGAAAATGCATTTTGTAATGCTCCACTTAACTTAGACTTTCTTATACTACGTCTTGCAATCCAATAAATTGTATCTAATGGTCTCCAATTAACTGCAACAAATGAATGTTTATTGACAGTCTCTTCTATATAAAGATTTTTACTTGAGTTAAGATAATTACCTCCTTTAACCAAGGTCTCAATCATATTCTCTGCTTTTCTCTTCTTCTTAAAAAGAATATCCGAATTACCAAAAACAGATGTGCTTTCATTTCTCATATACTCATCACTAACACAATCAACCATAAAGACATCACTTGTTTGTGACGATCTAGTGCGAGAATGAACTCTATAAATCCTAAATTTATAGATCCTATCAACAATAGAACTAATTATTTGTAATCTAATCTCTTCAGCACCACTCAGTACAGCAATCATACCAGCAGCATCAGAAAATATAAAAGATGCTTCTACTGTTGCTAATTGAAAACTCTCTTGTATTGAAAATCCTTGGCAAAATGACCTAAAATTAAAGTTGCCATCATTCTCTATTCTCTTACCATCTCTATGGATAGTAAGACGATATTCTATTTCACCGACATCTCTTCTTAATTTTGGCATTTTAAATTATAAATGAGTTAAAGTTACTATTTTGTATTTGTGCTTGTGAATTTCTAATAGCACCTGCTCTAGAAGATGGAGAACCAGTTCTAGATTTAGCTAACAAATTAGCTATGGCAGATTGTGCAGCAGCAACGGAAGAACGAACTGCTTGATTATTAGCAGAAACACTTTCTATCACTGATTGAACCATCTGAGCTTGGCTCTGTCTCATTTGTTCTTGAGCTCTTGACCTTTGCTCAGTGATCTTCTTCATCATATTATGATTTCTTCCATCCTCTGCACCATTACCATCTCCACCTGCTTTCTGCTTTGCTTGAGGACCACTTAAAATACTACCAGTACCTCCTGAACCACCTGTTTGTTTAGCAGTACCACCACCATAATTTGTATTAGTATCTTGTTTCGCTGTGCTCATTTGAGAAGGGAACATTGTTGATCCACCCAGTCCTCCAGGGAACCATTTTCCTCCCTTCTTCTTATCTCCATATATTTGATGAGCATCATCTGAAGCTTCCTTAGAAGTAGCGAAGTTCATATCACTCCAAGCAAGAGTAGTATCCTTACTACCTGCTCCATATATGGAACCCTTACCAAAGGAAGATGCTCCCATTAGGGCAGAAGCATAATCATCACTTAAATCTTTATCTTTTAATTTCTTATATAAACTTTTAGTATCAAAAGCCAAAGAAAGCATATTTTCTCCTGCCTTATTCTCTCCAGAAGATAATTGTTTATCCCAAATATTACTCTTAGGGAATAAATTCTCTATTATCTCAGTAGGTGTTTTTGCACCACCAAACATAGAAGAACTTGAACCACTGTCAATCTGTTGTGCTTGATTGAAAATACTACGAGCCATTAATGCTCCTGTAGTAGTATCAGTCTGACCAGATTCAGAAACAATAGCTTTTTTCATCATCCTTAAATCACTTTCACCAAGTCCTACTCCACCTTGGCCAGCAATTTGTTTATCAGCAAAACCAACTGTAGTAGTATTAGGTTTAGTGTGAGAACCTGGTCCTTTCTTACTACCACCAGTTTGCCATGTTCCCCATTTATTATTTGCTATTACAGCAATACCTTGACCTTTTCTATTTCCAAATAATTCATCAGCATATGCTCTAAGATTTGCCTCAGAATTTTGACCCTTTCTATGATCTGTAATATCAATAGCAAGTCCTCTTTGATGAAGTTTTCCTCCTCGTACTGGTTGACGACCTGAAGTATCCTCACCTCTTCTATTAGCACCTTCTCTTTTCCACTTATTATTTCTAAAATTAGGGTGATTAGATACAGTAAATCCTTTTTGTAACGCTGTTCTACCAGCTCTAATTGCTGCTTGTATACCACCATTAGGAGATCTTGCAACTCCATCACGACCAACTTTAGGTCCACCTCCACTACCTGATGCTGCTCCACCTTCACCGACACGCATGGATCCCTGATCAGCCCATCCTGTAGGTTCACCAATTTGACCACCCGAAAGAGCATTACCAACTTGTCCGAGCATTCCATCTCCACCTGATATTACTCCAAGAGCACTACCAAGTTTCTCTCCAAAAGTCATTCCTTCAGAACCAGGTCCGAAGAATGCACTACCAATACCACCAATTTTACCTAACCAATTAGCAGCTTTACTACCTGGATCCATAAATGATCCAGCAACACCCATAAGACTTTGAGCAATATCCCATCCACTAGCCTTACCACCTTCGAGAGAACCTCCTCCACCAAAGATAGTTTGGATAGCACCACCAATAGCACCACCTTTACCACCAAACATTGAACCTATTTGGCCAGCATTACTTAAAATATTCTGCCATATACTTGGCTTTTTCTCTTCTTGTGGAGTACCAAAACCTAATAGGTTTTTACCCCAATTCATGGCTTTTCCAAACCATCCAGAACCCTCTTTAGCACCCTGATTCTTAGGTTTATTACTCCATAAAGAACTTAGACCATGACTATCAGTAGCTTTGTTTTTAGCCCAATTCCCAATATTACTACCCCATTTCTTAATACTACCCCAGAAGAAATTATCCTTACCTCTTGGTAGTTCACCAGGAATATCAAATCCCTGCATATGAGCCATCCTCATATTAGCAGATACCAATCCAGGAACTGCTCTAGTTGCAAAGTTATTAATCGGAATAACGTAGTCTTCACCCTTGTTATTCCTTGCTACGTACTCTAAACCGTGACCGATAAAGTCTGCTTGTCCACCTTTACGACCTAATGATACAGGATAACCAGAATCAGGTCCATTAATCCATCCACCTGTTGCTCTCTGTGGTAAAGTCTTATAATATTCTTCTTTTGGAACTAAACCACCAAATGCTCTCTCAAGATTACCAAGTCGTTTGGTCATCTCACCGATGACAGTTTGACCGCCACCTTTAATATCATCCATACTAAAGGAGCCTTCAAACTCCATAAGAGTTATATCACCACCTCTACCACCACCAAAAGCAGATGGTTCCATATTGTCAGCAATATCCTGACCATACTCCCAACCTTTCTTAGCAACGTAAGCAGTTCCACCAATAGCAGTTGCAACAGTCGCTATCTTACCAAGACGACCTAACTTACGCATCTTAAGTCCTTTATGGAACTTAAGAAGACCTGATTGGAATAATTTTAGAGAATTCCTTAAGAGTATTATAGTCCCTCTTGGATTTCTAAGGATCATTAATGGGGCTAATAATGCTCCCATCGCCACCATAGCTTTAACAAATCCACCTATCCTCTGCCACAACGTAGCATCATCTCTTAACAGATCGTACAATCCATCAAGTATTCTAGTGACATTTGTCCCTACAAATGCTTTAAGGAACCTGAATACAGTATCAAGAGTCTTTAAAGTCTTCTCTATCTTTTCTTGATTTTCTGGATTAGCCAACCATTTTAATATTGGTCGAATGATCATCAATTTAAGAAGACCAGAGAACATATTAAGTAATGCTTCCCAGAACTTAGGTGCTCCCCTTCCTATAAAATCATTAACAAATCCAGTAAACTTACCCTTTTCAGGTGTATCAAATTTTGCTTTAAATACTTTCTTCCTCTTTAATTCATCTAAATTAGCAAGTTGTATACTTCTAAGATCATTAGCAAGACCAGCAATACTGTTTACTACACTACCTAAATTATTAATTGCCTGTATAGTTTGACCAGCAAGTTTTGCCATCCCAGGATCCTCTGCACCAGCAGCCGCCTTCGTTGGTGAGACGAACTTATACATATTAATTTTTCTACTTTTAGGAAAACTAGATGTCATTACTTACTTCTGTTGCTGTTGCTGTTTCTGAGGGACTGGTACTGGTATAGGATTATTTATTGGTATAGGCTTAGGAATTTCAACTAACTTCTCAATGAGCATTGGTACAGGAACAAATTCTATTGCTGTCTGCATCGCATATTCATTTGATAATTGTCTCTGTCTACTACCACTTGAAGAAGCACTAAACATATTTGAACTTTTATCAAACACACCTAAAACTCTAGGATCAACACCTAACTCTGGTGCAAGTTCTCGTAAACCTTGCATAAAGTTTCCACCAGCCATCATACCTGATATGGCTTTAAACATACCACCCATACCCATTCCATCAGCAAGGGTTTGCATCATATCCAGTGGTTGCATAAAGGATTCCATTCCAAATAATTGAGACAATCCTGGTACGTTAGCAACACCTGGTATTAATGCTGCTGCAGCACTTCCGATCATCTGACCCATATTACCTTGTAAGAATTTACCTATCTTACTGCCCTTGAACATGTCACTACCACCAAGAGCACCCAATCCAGCACTTAATGCACCACCAACACCCCCTTCAAGGAATCCCATTCCAATCTTACCAATTGGACCATCCAAGAACTTACCAATAGCAGATGTTGGTCCGAATGTACCTGGGAAGAATCCACCTAATGCACCCATAGCAGGTGCTATAGCACCCATTATATTTCCTTGTGCCAGAGACATAACAGCCTGAGCACCATATATGAAAGGTGCTGCTGGTGGGAATATAATAGGTGCGACTTGCATTATCGCTCCTAAAATAGGGGATGAAGCAACACTTTTTACTACATTCGTAACAGTTTTAACTACACCACTAACTGCTCTACTAATACCTCTAAAGATCTTACCAAAGAAATATTGCTTATTTAATAGTCTAGGAGGTACGGCTCCATAACCTAATACCTTACCTCCACGCATCTTACCCCAACTAAATGGGTTCCACCATTTTGATTTTGATTCTTCTTTTTTAGGTTTATTTAAATGATCTTCGTAAGTCTTAAACCCACCAGAACCAGGAGCCCAAGGACCTATCTGTGTAGTTTCAGATTTCTTTGCTTCCTGCCTCTTTTTAGCAGCAGATCTACCCATCTGTTGCTTAGGTTTATCATCTTCTTTTTTCTTATTAGGGAACCAATCTAGAAAATCCCACCACTGATTCTTAGGTTCTTCAGTAGGAGTAATAGATGATATTATATTACTTTTACTTTTATTTGCCTCCTGCCTCTTTTTAGCAGCAGATCTACCCATCTGCCGTTTATTAGGATCAGATGCTGCATACTTAGTTTCTTGTTTTGTAACCTCACCAGTTTCATTATCTTTCCAACCTACAATTCTTCCACGCTTATTATAAATTGGTGTTTTACCTTCAAGTTCTGCTCGTTTTCTAGCATTGACACCAGAAGTAGCACCTTTGATTTTCTCTTTCTCTTTCTCAGATAATTCTTTAGGGGCATTCTGACCAGTCTCAGTCTTTCCTTTGGGAATAGCACTATCACCAAAGAAAGCAGATGCAATTAACTTAGCTTTTGGCCAAATATTAAGTGGATTAGCTAACCATATAGGATTTGGGATCTCCATTCCTGGTAGACCCATCAACATCCATTTACTTATCCAATCTCGTCTCGGAACCCATTTTGGAAGTTCAGGAATCTTCCATTTAGGCAATCCCTCATATAACCTGACAAATCCTTTTTTAACCCAGTTAATTAAATTACCAACTTGATTAAATACGTTTTTAATATCTTGTTTTAATCTATCACCAACTGCTTTTATTCCACCACCACTAAACATGGTGTACATCAAATCACCGACATACTCACCAACGAGCATACCAACTAAACTACCTACACCTGGTATAGGAATAAGAGTTCCTAATGCACCACCAATAGCACTACCACCACCTTTCCATAATGCCTGATCTAATGGTTCTCCCATCATTAGAGAGAATAGAGTAGTTAAAGCAGCACCAAAGAACGGTATTCTTCCAAATACATTCTTAAATACACCCTTAACACCCTTTAATGCTTTAGGTCCTAAGAACTTAAGATTAGTTCTCTTAAGCATCTTCCCTAATCCAGGTTTAGCACCAGGTTTTATTATCTTTCCTTTAGGAGCACCGCTTGGTGATAATCCACTTGTAGGTTTAGGTGGTTTAAATGCTTGGGGATTCTTACGTGCAGCTCTTGTTACTCTCTTAAGTGCTTCACTTTCCGACATACCCATACGTCGGTATTGGTCAAATAATCTATTTCCGTTTTTACCAAACCTTCGATTAATCGAACTACTAGTCTTAGTCCACCTTGGATTTTTACCTGGTCTTGAGTTTCTACCTTGATTCGGTCCTTTACCTTTACTTCTCTGTGGTTTATCTCTATACCAATCCCATCCTAATAAGCTTAGAATAGCATCCATTAATCCAAATGGATTTAATAACGCCCCTAATCCAACAATTCCAAGTATAAGCTCTCCTAAACCCTTTAATCTCTCTCCAAGAGTATTACCACTTCCAAATAAATTGGCAAACCCATCCATTATATTACCAATTCTTCCCATGAAGAATCCACTAATCTTTGACCAGACTACATGGAGTTTATGTAAAAATAATTCTACTTTATCTTTATTAGCAGGGTCTGCTAACCATTTCAGACCCTCGTACATAGCAAGTTTACCACCCAGTCCAATTAACCAGGATCCTACTATCTTAAGGAAACTTGCAAAAGGAGTAATTATCTTATCAAAGAACTGTTCAGCAAACCCCTTCTTTTGTTTTTTTACCGCCCCTTTCCACTTTATGCCCTTTCCCATCAGGGCATTTTTACGTTCTAATTCATCCTCAGCAGCTTGGTCTTGTTCTCTCTTTAACCTTCTGCGTTCTGCTTTTTCTTGTAATCTTTCAACTCGATCTGTTGCCTTAGCAATAGATCCCATATCACCAACAATCTGAGTAATACCATTAAGAGTACTACCTAAACGGTTAATGCCTAAAATTGCTGTGCGTCCAGCATTGTGCTTCAGACCCTTACTAGTGCCTGCACCTCCTGGATTAATAAATTTATACAGCTGCAATTTAGCCATTAGCCGCGTTCTGCTCCTTCATTCTACGCTCCTCTTCCTTAAGAAATTCGGTTAAGAGATTAATATAAACCTCTTTTTCCCAAGGCATAAGATTATCGATGTACTCAATATTCCACTTATGATGATGTATCAAAGCAAAATTAGTATCATAATAATTCTTCAAGGTGTTATGAAGAAGGGCTATCCGAAAAAAGCCGCTAATCCTTCAAGAACAACATCAGATTCAACTTTAGTTTTAGGATTAGTTACCTTAACTGTATGCTGAAGTTTAGGCATAGTTTCAAAGAAATCCTGAATTTTCTTAAATTGTTCAGAAGTCATCTGATCTAAGAAATCAAGTATTTCCTCTTTTGGTAAATCCTGTGCATCATAAACTTGTTCTGGGTCAGCAATAGATGCTATACAACTAGCTGCCATATCAAATACCTGATCCATACCAGGTGTTTCATCAGGAACAAAGTTCATCTTTACAAAGGTTTCTAAAGTAGGATAGTCCATTGTAAGAACTATTTCATCACTAATTTTAAGTTCATTAGTATGTCCTTTTGTTCTCTTAATCTTAATAGAATTAAGAGGAATCTTCACTTCTGTCTCAGTTTCTTCATCATCAGGGCAAAGCACCGTAACATCTACAGATTCACCAACGGATTTTGTGCGGATTTGTAGGAAAATAAATTCAATGTCAAATGTCGAAAGATTTTCAGGATCTTGTATATCAGTACAAGCACGAATAATATCCTTAATCGCAGAAACCATACTATTTTGGTCTCCAGTTTCTGTTGCAATTAGAAGAATTTTTTCTTCTTTTACTAGAAATGGTCTGTAATTGACTGTTCTGCCATCAGAAGGCAGTTTCGTCTTAAATTTCGGTGTGTTTAATGTAGGTAATACCATAGTACATTCAATTCAGTATTAATATTTATGGTCTATCCGTAAGAGATATATCGAGAATCTGGTTCTAACAGATTCAACGTAGTCCTCCTATCGGGATTAGTAGGAACAAGGGTTCCAACATTTCCATCTTGTATATCTAGCTCATTTTTACCATAAAATCTATACCTAGAGTAATAAAAACCAACTGTAACAGTCATTACTCTCGATTCCATATTATTCAACTGTACCGATCCAATATTATATGGAAAAACCTCTCTTAATTCCCAACAAGCTGTTACACGATGCTTTCTATAATTATCTGGAGTTACTCTAGCATTATCATCTTGCTGACTAATAGCACCATGATCATTTAATCTATGAACACTATTTCCACCACCTCTTTCCCATTTTATAATTCTTACATATGGTGCAACAATATCATCATAATAATCTGTATATTGATCTGCATCATTTCTCATTAATGCTATCCATCTTTCAAATAACATTCTGGTATATTGATTCTGTGGCATTTTAAAAGTCATATTAATCTGACTAAATGCACTTCCAGTTGGATACTTATAAGATGCACCCTGAGTAACAATCTGTCCTGTAGATACTTGTTTACTTGGTAGGTTTACAGTATCACAATAATAATCTAATAATAGGTTAGTATATCTTTGCTGATTACCAAACCCCCAGTTTGGAAGTTGATTAAATCTTGCAGGAGTAGTAAAGTGAATAGAATAAAGATTTGTTAATGCAGGAGAATTTGCTTGCTTCTTAAAAAATGCAGAAAATTCTTGCAATGATGAATAACGACCTTCAGCCCAATTCGGTACACCAGGATCAGGTGTTGAATTGCTATAAACAGCACCAACAATTTGATTTATCGCTGCGAAAATATTTGCAAACATTATACTTTAAGTTCCTTTTCCGTGATTAACATAAATTCCCATCCATAATCTTTACAAAATTCCTTTGCTGCTTTCCATTTAGCTTTATTTACACTATAGGTAACAACCTCAGTAACATAACGTTTAGTTATTTTTTTCTGAGTTTTAGGTTCTTTTGTCTGTCTAGTAGGTTTCACTTCTACCATATATTTTTTATTACCAACCTTTACATAAAAGTCTGGATAATACTTATGGCGTTTACCATCAACAGGGGATATATAAGGTATAGCAATCTCTTCACTTCCCCATTCAACAACTGAAGAGGTATTATCACACCACTGCATGAATTTATATTCCCAAGATGATCGGTAAACTATGTTCCGATAATCACCTTTATACTTCTTTGGAAGCCTTGGAATATATTTTCCTTGCTTATAACGCATAAATACATAGAGATCACGATATTATTTAGGTAGAAATTGTCAATCTTTAAATACCCATTACGACCACCAGCATCAAGGTCGCAAGCAGGTACTCGAATAGCAGATTCCCCAACAGAAGCTACCGATTACCTAATGCTTCGTCGTGAGAGATTTTCATATAATGATCAAGATGTTCCCAATTTCTATAAAAGAAATAGTCCAGGTAATCAACAAAGAGTTTTACAACATCCAGATAGATGTTATATTGCAGTACCTCCACAGATCGCAACACAATATAGTCCTGCATATAGAAGAGCAGATATTGGTGTAGGTGGTATTGCTGCACTAGGAATGATGAAATCAGCAGATTTCGGTGAAATGTCTGAAAAATTGCAAGATGCAGCACATTCAGCATTACCCGAATTCTCAACATCTGCTGTTTTGTCAATGATCAACGGATTTAACCAATTTGTTGGATTACAAGGACAATTAGATATTAATACAGTTAGACAATTACAAAGTGGTCAAGTTTTTAACCCATATTCAGAACAAATGTTCCAAGGTATGAGTTTTAGAACACATAACTTTGCATTTAAGTTCTATGCTAAGAATTTAACTGAATCAAATGAAATATGGAATATAATCAATTATATTAAAATTGGTTCATTACCTAGAATTAGAAGTGGTGAATTTGTTACCAAATATATTAACGATAAGCAGAAATTCAAAGTTCCTGGTGGTGAAAAGGATAGAGGAAAAGACCATAAAAACATGTGGGACAAAGATTTCTTCAAAGGTATGAAAGGAACTACTAATTATGCAGGATCAAACAGATTCTTCGAGGTTCCAGATAGATTCCAATTACGTTTTGTCCGTTTTGGTACTAATAATGATACTGCATCAGGTTCTGGTAACATAAACGAAACTAGCAGAAGGGATTTAATGTTTAAGATATATCCATCTGTTTGTACAGGTATTAATATTAACTATACACCCGATAACCAATATCAAGCATTTAAATACTTACCAAATGCTGGTATTGATAATCCAGCTATTGTTATGACAGTTACATTTACTGAAACTAGACTGATAACTCAATCAGACGCAGCAGCAGGTTACTAATGGCATATTTTTCACAATTACCAAATATTTACGTTGGAGAAGGAATTACAGATGATGAATCTTTCAAATATCGTCTTGTAAAGAACTTATTCAGAAGAACTATAACAAGGGTAGATATGGATAAGTACATTACCTTGTTAGAACCATATCATATAGGTGATCATGAAACTCCTCCATTAATCGCTCATGCAATGTATGGTGATATTAACCTAGATTGGATTATTTTACTAACTAACAATATTACTGATGTTTACAGTCAATGGCCTAAAAACGTAAATGAATTACAGACCTTTGTCGCAGCAAATTACGATAATCCTGATGGTATTCACCATTATGAAACAAATGAAATTTTATATAATGACGAAATTTTCATCCAAAAGGGAATTCAAGTAAATAGCAATTTTAACGCAATTTTGCCAGATGGAACAACTAAGTCATCAGAAGAATCTGTCTATCCAGTGACAAATTACGAATATGAAGATTATGAAAATGAATTGAAAAGACAGATAAAACTACCAACTCCACCAATAGTGGAAATGATCGATAATGAATTTGAAGAGTTAGTCGCGTACGAAACAAATAATGAGATAGATCGTGAAGGCAATAAAAAAACACTACTTAATAGTAGTGCTAGATTCTTAGATAGTTCTGGATCTGCTACAGGTAGTGTTGTAGTCACAGACAATGTAGGAACAGTGACTTCATACGATAACGGACCTGGATCTCAAACTACTACAGTAACTTAAAAAACCTAAAGGGGCAAAAAATGTGCCGAGTTTTTTTGGCGGTTTCCTGGGAATAAAAAGTCGAATTATATATGGGGTCTACCTTCTTACAACAGCAGGTACATCACCATCACCATCATCTTCATCATCATCCCAAGGATCAGGACTAAGTTCTTGTATCCTTTTTCTTAAAGCCTTATCTAATAGTCTATCAGTAAACTTATCATCAGGAGTGAATTTAATATCCACTGTTCCTGCTTCATCAATTTCTGGTTTAAACTTTACTACGAGTAATTCATCACCATCTTTAACCTCATCCAATTCTGGATGAATAGTTTGCCTTCTTCTTGGGACTGGTTTACTCATTATCTTATTAATCTCAATGAGATTTCTAACAATTAATGTAACAGCAGTCCCACCAAGTACAAGCATTAAAACAGGTAATAACACGTAGAGAAATGCCATATTAATGGGGATTGTATTTTTGAATGACAGAATAAACTATTACTAAACATATCAAAGCGATACAAATGATCGGTAATACTAAATGCATAATTAAATTCGAGGGATTTTGTTTACTAAAGGTAAAATATCTGACTCAACCTTATCTATAATATCATCAACGACATTAACATCAAGATCCATAAATGGTGGGATAATTCCTAGTATTCTAAGAAGACCATCAAGGAACAAAGCAAGACAAGTAAAACCGAGAATCATACTAATGATAGTAGCATCTCGGTTATGTTTTCTCATAGATTCTTCATCGATTGCACGTGCCTCAGCGAGAGCATCAGCAATCATAGCATCTACTTCTTTCTTTGTATAAAAATCTCCTAAGATGGGAATGTCATGCTTGTCCATGATTATCCACCATCAAGATCGCATCCAATAACGGATCCAGTTACAATTCCTAGAGGGATTGCCCACCATCTTCCATCTCCTCTTGATAATGCAGCACCAGCACCTGCTCCAGCAATTCCACCAAGAACTGCTCCATCTGAGCAATCATTAGTATCTTCTACAACAGTAACTTGTCTGCGGTATGTTGGTCTATCAGAAGTTCTTCTTTGCCAAGGCTCACATGGCACTTCAATCTGTTCAGACCAACTCTTAACGTAACCAGGACTATCTTGTGTGCCTGGTACATATTCTTCTCTGTACTCAGTCTTAACACAGGTTCTAGTGGAAGAGTATCCTGGTTGATACTCATCTGCGTTCACTGGAAGTGAACCTAATAATAATGCAGCAGCGAGTGCAACTTTCATGAATCTCCTTTTGATATGTTTATATTATAGCACAAAGGGGAAGTCTTGCAACCTCCCCTTGTGACAGTTTATAATCAGTCCTCTTCTGCTAGTTTAGCGAAGTAGGACAGAGTATCTTCTTCAGATTCTACAGGAGAAGCAGCAACTGCTTTTTGACGGAACTCAGAGACTTCTTGTCCCCAATTTCCTCTTCCTTCACTCTCATCTTCTAACTCTGGATCAACTGGTGTTGGTGCAGAGGGTCTTCCAAGAACAAGTGTCAAACGTGCTTTTAATTGCTCGTAAGACTTAAAGTTCTTAGCAGCTTCAAACTCAGCGAGTGAATAACATCCTTTCCATATGGACTCTAATTTATCATCATCAAATCCACCTAGAGTGCTGGTACCAGCAAACTCAGACTTATCATAGTTCCAGTAACCGTCTAGTTTGCGGATCTTAAGTTTAAAATCTGCACCCTTCCATAGGTCGAATGGATCGATGGGAGTCTCGTCAGCAAAAGCAGGTTGCATAGCTTCAACAAGTTTGTCAAAGATCTTTTTACCATACTTATATAAGAAGACTCTTCCTTCGTTCTCTGGGTGTGCAGGATCAGACACAACATAGATGTTAGAGTAGTAAGAAAGCTTACGCTTCTGTGCTCTAGCAACTGACTTGTCCTCATCTCTACCACTGTTCCAGAGTTCTCTGTTCAGTTCTCCAACGGGATCATCCTTACCTAATGTAGTAAGAGAGTTCTCGATGTACCACTGACCTCCTGGCCCTTTAAAGGCATGACTCCAGACCTTTGCCCAAGGCATTTCTTCGCCATCGGGTGCTGGTAGGAACCTAATAACAGCAAAACCATTACCTGATTTATCAAGTTCTGGTTTCCATAAACGCTCATCAGCACCTGTCTGTTGAGGTTGATTTAATTTTTCTATCTCTTGTGTTAGTCTAGCAAGTGAGTTACCACCACTAGCCTTCTTTAAAGAAGCAAAAGACATAATCGTATTCTCCGTATTGAGTGTATTAATGCTACTGTGTAATCGTAGCATACTATTTATAAGATGTCAAGCAGAACGTTCTGCGTTCTCTAAGGTCTTTATCATGGCATCCATACATGCTGTAAGGTCAGCAAATCCAAATGCCTGTGACATGGCATTGATCCTCATCTTCATGTCTGCTGCCTCAGCATCCTCCTTAGCTGCAAGACATAATCTAAAGAAAAAAGTCTTCTGTTTATCCACTAACCCTTTACACCTATCAATGTGATCTAATCGTGTCTCTCTATCCATAGCAGACAGTTGAGAAGTTACAGATGCTATCTCATGATAGGTTTGAAAAATATCTTGTAAGTTTTCTTGTACTTGTTCCGATTGGAAAAAACTCATAGTTTATTACCTATTGTACTTAATATGCTGTTCCTATAAACATCACAATCTAATTTAATGAATGGAAGATACTTAATGATTTTCATTCTAATATCTTTCCAGATAGGATCTGTTAATACCTTATCAAAATCTGAAACAAAGTCAAGACATGCTTCAAAAACAACAAGAGTTTCTAATGATATCTCATCAGCAAGATAGTGTCTTAATAGTTTAGGATGTTGTCCATCCTTTACTGTAAAGATATCATCAAATGCTAATTGATAAGGTGCTGTGTAATCATCCAACAGCAAGTGAACATCCTGTTTGAATTTATATGAAAATGATTCTTGATGTATCTTCCATTGAGTGTAGATATCATCACTGAATGATCTTAAATATCCTTTTGGATTGGATATAAAATTAGACACAAAATAATTTAAGATCTCATCATCAGGATACTTTACTGCCAACTTCTTAAAAAAATAACGGTCTCGTCTTTCTTCAAATGATTTTTCATTTGCTCGGACTTTACCGTTATACTTTATGTAATCATAATTTTGTTTAGTGAAGTGTTGTTTGAGAGCAAGATAAGTTTTATACACTTCAAACCCAGTCACAATGGCAAGACTCCTTTAGACGAGACTTTCATATAATTTAAACGTTGTGCCTCATGTCGCAGTCGTTCCTTTAATGGTTTGTTTAATAACTTTGGTACAGTTTCTATCTCTACTTCATTCTCCTGACAGTAAGTTACTACTGCTTCGATGTATGAGATAAGACCGTTGCTTTTTTTAACTAACCTTTCGATCTCTTGCGAGAACTTCGTAGGGGTTAAAAAATTTTCATCTAATGCTTTATCTTTAGGCATTATTTCTTCCCCTAACAAATTCTTCAATGTAGGACTTGAGTAATTGTAAATAGTCATCAAGATTGTACTTCTGAAATACTTGAACAGATCCTTCTTCAGTGGCAATGAGTGTGACAATTTTCTTTACCTCTATTCCTGAACGCTCAAGGAACATCGCTGCGTATGCAGTTTCTTGAACAAAATAATGTTCAATATAGTTCTCTTGTTTTTCCTTGGTTGAAGTTTTAAAATCGATCACTGCTAACTCACCATCAAACTCACCTATACAGTCCACTCGACCAGCGAGACCAAGATAATGTGAGTAAAGGAAAGTCTCTAAACAATGTATCTTATCGATACGATTGAGTGTTGACTTTGCTGATTGAAACATTCTAACAGATAATGGATTATTTTCCAAGTACCTGTCAAGATTTAGTTCACCTTTGACATAATCTTCAGTGATACTATGAAATGCAGTACCACGTTGAGTTGCTCTAGCAGTAATACGATTCGCCTCGTCTTCACCTACTTTAGTTCTCCATTCTTTGAAGAACTTTGCGTTCTGGAACGATGTGATTGAGGTAACGCTCGGATAATATTTATCTGCTCCAGGTATAGGATAAAACCTAATACCATCTTGATTCACAGGTTCAACCTCTGGAACTTTGAGGTCAACATCAACGAAAGTAAAAGTCATTTAGAAACCTAAATTATATTTTGATATTAAATAAGATCTTACAAGACCAGAACGAACTATATCTTCTATACCAAATTCAACACATGTAAAATCTTTATCCATTGCCTGTAAGATTTTAATGAAATCTGAAATACCTGCAGTCTCTTTCTCTCTAGTGAGATCAGTTTGAGTGATGTCACCACAGAACATGATCTTAGAGTCCTCACCTATGCGAGTAATCATTGAATCAAGTTCATGGAAATTCAGGTTACTAAACTCATCTACAATAACAATAGTATTATCAAGGGTAACACCCCTAATAAAAGACGTAGACCAGAAATCAATAGTGTCCTGTGCTCTGAGGTTGTCATATAACATTTCAAAAGAATTATCATCTGGCATACTAAACATATACCTGACCATATTCTTGTATGGAATCTGATAGAGATAGGACTTGTCCTCATGGTCACCTGGTAGGAAACCAATCTCTCTTGTAGGTACTAATGACCTTACAATAACTATTTTATCATAGGGTGTTGTAATGTCAAGTACTTCTTTAAGAGCGAGATATAATGTGATAAATGTCTTACCAGTTCCTGCTGCACCATGCAATAAAATATTCTTACCTTCTTTATAGGCATCAAACACCATTGTTTGATTGTCAGTCAGAGGTTTAATCTCTGACATATAAGACTGATCAATGGGTTTCTTTCTTTTAAGTTTTTTATTACTCATACCATTAGTAGGAGAACCATTACCGTTGTTCTTTTTTCTCGCTCTTGCCATAATGTTTAAGTGAAACGACTTAGATTAGCAGTAGGATGATGCTGTTGTACTTTTGACATCACCTCTTTGAATCCATCTTCAACTTTAGGTTTGCCATATGTAACACCTCCAGTCCCTTGAGACCAGTCTTTATCCCAGTCGGGATTATCCTTTCTCCACTGATCATAATCTTTCATACTCATGTTGAGTTCTTTTTTCTCTTGAGTATTTTTATTTATTACAGGATATGTGGGCATTACTTACCTCTTTTGGGAAACATAGTGGCTAATAGAACTTTCCAGAAACCTTTGGTGGCACTTCCTTGTATCTCATCAAAGATATACATGTTTAATCTGAAGGCATAATTTGCTTCGACTATTATAGCATTCTTTTGCTGTTCATTCAAGTCCATATTATCTAGGCATAATCTATATCCGTCTTTCCATGCCTTAGCATCTTCGATCTGAGGGAAATCATAAAAATGTAAACCTTCACCTACTGGATTATCTAATGCCTTTGATGCAATACCTTTAAGTATCTGTCCACCAGATAGATCACCAATGTACCTAGTATAATGATGTGCTATCAATAGATACGGATCCTTCTCTGCTATTTCATTAATCCTATAGCAGTATGTATTACATGCTTCAGAAGGTATCTGTTTATCTCTCCACATAGGACCATAATAGTATCTAAGATCCCTTTCAAGAGCGTTAACACGTTCCAATTCTGGATAACATACCATTGATACTAAATTATCTGTAGACTCTCTGATACGCTGTTCCATTGTGTCATAGACATAATAGAAGTTAGTAAGGAGTTGACGGTATTGTTCTTTGTCAAGAACACCACGAAGAAATCCAGCAACAAACTTTGTATTCTCTGCTGCTGAATGTGACTTCTTAGTTCCTTCTTTTAATTGTTTTGAAAATTGTTCTACCATTGTAATGCCTCTGATATAATAGGAAACTCTTCCTTAAATATACTCCTACACTCTTCTGCTATATCCATGTGTTCCTTTTGAGTACCATGGGCAGAGCGTAAATCTATGTAGTGTATCCATGAACGAATACTACCAGTCATATACAATCTTGTTGGTGTTGCTAGAGGGAGAACAAATCTCGCACACTCCTTCGCAATGCCATTAGCGAGGAGTTCATTGTAGAGATCCATCGAGTCAACAAAGTATTCTGCGATCCTCGCCTGGAGATCTGCCTTCTTATTCTTCGGTACGTCATCGGTACTGTTCTGTCTATTCTTAGTGTCCTGATGCCTGAGATCAAACATAGGAATCTCATCTGCTAATAGATTAGTATCAGCATATCTCTGAGAAAATTCTTGAAACGTAAATGATCTATGTCTTAAGATCTGTGCTGCTAATCCCCTAGTAGTTTCAATCTCTAGGGTCATGAATGCCTGTTCAAATACTGACCAATGCTGATGTTTAATACAATATGACAAAAGACCAGAGACCTTTGGGTTCTCTTGGTTCTTAGGGTTTGATACTCTTGCGATGTATCCTATAGTTTTTTCAGCGTCAGGGGTAACAGATACTTTAGTTACTTTCATCCTTTTGTGTACTAAACAATAATGAGATCAACCAGCATAAAGCTAGTGCTTGTAGGTATGTAAGAGAACTAAGTCCTAGTGCTGTAATACCTAACCAATTCCACAACCATTTAACAATAACAGGTTTAACAAAGAAGGTGATGATAGCACCTAACCCTCTCAATGCCTGTTGATTTGCCTCTTCTGGAGTTAAATCTTTTGGATTCTTATACCCCTTGTAAATACTAGTCATTTCTTTTTACCTTTTGTATTAGTTTGTTTGGATTGATAGTTCCATAGTTTTGGATTCTGCAACCCACCAGACTGCTTAAAGGTAACGAAATCTTTTTTATATAGATCATAATAATAATCAAAAAGATCTGCTTCCTTTTGAGCAACGGATAGATCATATCGATCTTCACCATCAACCTTATACGTTACAATATAACATGTATAAGGGAGCTTGGGATCATTCCCCTCTTCAGGTTTACAATTCTCTTTAAGAACTTGCACGCTCAACTCCTCCCACCCCATTCAATAGAAGGAAATGCTTCAGTGATAACTGCTTTAGTAATACGCTTATACTTCTTGTTTAAATCCTTGTCCTTAACAAGACATAGAAGTTCAGCTTCTTCAGCAGATAATCCTTCAAGTAATTGAATGAACATAGTCTCACGTTTCAATCCCTTGATCTTTGGATCACCACCTTTAAAGAAACGATACAATCCTCGATACTCTTGTTCCAAACGACTGTGATCAGTACCTACTGGTGCATCATTAGGAGTGTAAGGAACCTCTCCTGGAGGTATCTCAGAGACTATACTCTCATCAAAATTAATAATCATAAGTTGCCTTAAAGCAACACTATTATTTTCTCTGAGAATTTTAATCTTCTCTGCTTTAGTTTTTGCATTAGAGACCTTGCGTAAGATCTCACTAATAAGTAACCTAGAGTTACTATTTTCAAGGGTTTTAGGCATAATTAATCCTCATCTTCATCACTTTCATGTTCATCCCATACTGTTTGTGGTCGGATGTAAATAAGTTCATCGTGAATAATGTTTCCATTTTCATCCAGCATTTCTGGATGTGTAACTGACTTAGCATAGGCAGCGTTTTCGATGTAATCTTCAACGTATCCTTTTACTAACCATGATACAGTTATTCCTAGAATAAAAGCACCGATAACAATAAGTACAACAAGTGCAATTTCCATATGGTTTTCTCCACTTATCTGAACTCTAAGTTTATTTAGAGCGTTTCTTACGACCAGGTTTACGATCTAATTCGTATTGCCATGCATCGTGTAAGATACTGTAAAGATATGCCCTTATTTTTCTTGCTCTTGGTTTACCAAGATGTCCATAAGCTTCTCTTAGAATCTTATGTTCGTTATCGGATCCTCCTTTTATGTAAGCATCTAGGTCTGCTATAGTCAAAGCAATGTTTCCTGCAGTAGAAGATTCTATGAACTTTCTAGTATAAGAACGAGTTGCTTTGGTTGACTGCAAGTAATTATAGCACTTAAATAGATATTTGTCATCTATGAAAGCACAATCGATTGCCCTTTCAACTAAATCATAAAGGTCATCCATGATCAAATTAATTGTTTATCGCGAAGGTATTTAACAGCATCGGTGCATCCACCTAAATTTTCGCTACCGAGTACTACTTGTGGAAAGGTTGAACCTTCTCCGAATTGATCATAGAATGCTTTCTTCTCAAAGTCAACCCCCAATTTATATTCTGCATAATTGTATCCTTTTCCATCAAGGACTTGTTTAATGGTTTCACAGTAGGGACAACCATTCTTGGAGTAGACCGTAAAATTCATATTTGTATTGGAAATAAAAAAGGGTGACCGAAGTCACCCTTTATTTAGATATAAATCGTACTCTTAGAATACGAACTTAGCACCTACTTTAGCACCCCAGTCAATGATGTTGTCGCCAGAAGCGTCTTCACCATTAGAAGCACCAGAGATCTCTCCGTAAAGAGCTAGGTCTTCAGTAGCAGCATAAGAAGCACCGAACTTACCAGAAAGTTCTGTTTCTGTATCGTCAGTAGACTCAGCATGATTTAGTGAAGGACCACCTTGAACGTAGTAAGCGATCTTACCTTCGCTAACAGTTCCTTCGTAACCAATGTGAAGATCTGTAGCAGCAGAGCTGTAGTCTCCATCAGGATATGAAAGGTTGCTCTCGACATTCACATATGGACCAGCAAAAGCTGCACCAGCGAGAAGGAATGGAGATGCTGCTACTGCAGCGATTGTTGATTTGATAGACATGATTGTTTTATTAGTATCTCGCATGGGGACAAAAAATAACCCCTGCGGATGGTAGCACCCCCGACATGGGGTACTGTTTACATTCGCAATGGGGTACGATAGTTTCGATTCCATTACTGCAACTGTCACACTATGGTGTGTGCCAGTTGTATATATTTATTGTAACATGAATTTACAAAATCTGTCAAGAACCCTCAAAACCTGGTGGTAAAGTGCCTAGATAGGGGTTCAACATGTAAAGTTGTTCGGGTTTCTCTACCCCATTAACTTCGTTTCTCCAAAATTGCCATAAAGCATCATGACAATTCTTATGATACACATCCACATGAATATCATGAATGTCTGATCCAAGATCAATTTTATATAAGAAGATAGGAAACGCAAAAGTTAATCCAGTATTGTATATAAGATCATCTGCTACTGCACGAGGAAGAACTCTCTGATCTATCTTATACTTGTCACCTCTAACATGAAGATCCAATAGTTTCTGAGCATATCTTCTATTGATTATATAACATGCAGTAGAAAAATCATTCACATATCTGCGATGGATCTGTGCATGACCACCAGCAGGATTAATAACTGCTAGTTGAATACAGTCCCAACCATGTGGTGCATTAGCTATAATATCTTTCCAACTAAACGGCCAATGTCTTACAACAGATATATCACAATCATCCTCCATCATAATAGCAGTGTCAGATGAACTGGTCTCCAACCAATGCTTCATTGCTTTAAGATGAGAAGTAACACATCCAACTTCTCCTGATGACATATTATCTGGATACCTTCCCTTAATAATATCACTTAGATCATCTTCCCTACCATCATAAGCAGAGATCCTAGTATGATTTTCTATCTCCCAGTACTTAAACTGTTCCTCCATATACTCAGCACGATCTACCTTAT